>JABLTK010057303.1_pt1 | contig 184451 bp, 151 predicted proteins | sample 7160131 | NCBI WGS metagenome assembly JABLTK01 (sample SAMN14651221, study PRJNA627086) | human gut metagenome | isolation source: feces | host: Homo sapiens | reverse complement strand
CACCGTCGCATTTCATAGCAGCAACCTACTTGCTTCTTTTCCATGTGGGAACGGTGGATAGTGAGAAATAAAAACAAAACGCACCGCTTGAAGTACACGGAGTACGTTGTCGGGTGCGTTTCGCCCATTTTGCACTATTTTCTCACGCCTTGGGAACGGTGGATATAGAGGAGGGAGGTTTTAAGAATGAATATTACAATATGTGACGATCAGAAAAACGAGCTTGAAAGCATTAAGCAGATTGTGACCGAATATGCAAAAGCTCATTCGGAGCTTTTGATTGAAATAAGCTGTTTCTTAAATCCTCTTGATATGCTGGACGGCATAAATAAAAACGGTGTTCCCGATATTGCATTGCTCGACATTTGTATGCCGGGTGTTCTGGGAACGGAGATTGCAAAAGAAATACAAAGCAAAAGCGAGGACAATACGGACATTGTCTTTTTAACGACAAGCCATGATTTTGCTGTCGAAGCGTTTGCGCTGCACGTAAATGACTATCTGACAAAACCGTTCACAAAAGAAAGACTTGCAGACACGCTTGACAGGCTGATTGAGAAAAGAAAAAGGCGTTTGTTTGTGCCTGTGACGAGCGGACGGGAAATACACCGTATTGACTTATATCAGGTGATGTATATGGAGGCGAAAAACCATAACGTTGAAATATACTTAAAATCGGAAAAAGTCATCAAAACGCATACAACCCTTGCGGATATGAAAAAACTGTTTCATGATGTTAAGGGCTTTATATCGGTCGGAGCGTCATATATTGTGAATTTAAGGTGTGTGCAAAGTATTCTTCAAACCGGGCTTATCATAATAAACGGACAGAATATCCCCGTTCCGAGACGCCTCAGAAACGAAGTTAAGGAGCAATACTTTGATTTTTACCGGGAGGAGGCAATGAAAAAATGATACATATGCTTGCGGCATGGACGCTGCTCGGCATTTCGCATTTACTTTCCTTTTGGGCAATGACGGAACCGAAATATTCTATGCGGAAAACAGCGCTTATCTATGCAATATTCTGCGCTGCGTTTGTCTGCCTTTCAATGCTGGCGTACACTATGCTCGGCGACAGTTTCGGCTATTATGCCGCGGCGTTTACGGGCACAATCGTTACGGCGCTTTTTGTTTTTATATACACCTCCGCAGATGCGCTTTGCAAAAAGATTTTTCTATTTATCAGCTATGCAAACGTGTTCAGTATGTTTGTGTGTATTTCGCTCATGCTGTGCAGTGTGTTTTTCAAGGGAGCATCGGAAATTGTTATATATTATGCAAGAAATATCATAAGAACCGTTTTATTTATTCCTGCGGCATTGATATATATACGCTTTTTGCGCCCCTCGGTGAGAGCTGTGTCGGGAAAACGCCGTAAAACGTGGTGTTCCATATCTATTGTTTCGGTTTTGTTTTTGGTAATATTTGCATCGTTTGTTGTAATATTTCATGCCGAATACAAAAACATCGGCAAATATATTCCTTTTTTTGCGGCCTCCGTTTTAATTTACATATCAATTTTATGGGTTATTTTCGGCACAATCCAATCTATGATAGCCGAAAGCAATACCGAATTAATCAACCGAAACATATCTTATTTGCAGGGTCAGCTCAAAACCGCAAGGGAAAATGAATTGTCCGCAAAAACCGTCCGTCATGATTTCAGGCATCATAATCGGAATATCGCGTCAATGCTGAAAAAAGGCGAAATTCAAGAAGCGCTGAGATATCTGGAAGAATATAATGACAGCCTGGACTCGGCAAAATTAAACGATTTCTGTCCGAATATCACCGTGAATGCCATTTTAAACAGCTTTTGCACTAAAGCGCAAAAGAACGGGATTTCGGTATCCGTTAAAGCGGACGCCGGGGAGAATACATCAATAGCGGATATGGATTTTGTTGCCGTTTTATCAAATCTTCTGGAAAATGCCGTAAACGGTTGTATTGAATGTAAATCCGACGGTGAAATAGAGGTTAATATCCGGACTGTTGCGGACAAAACCGTTATTGTGTGCAGCAATCCTTGCAGAGAAGACATTTCCATAGAAAACAATATGATTAAAAACCGAGGTATCGGAATTGCCGGAATGCTTTCGGCAATACGGAAATATGACGGCGACATCAAATACAGCTATGACAACGGGACGCTAACCGTCTGCATTATATTAAACTCTTAACCAATTACGCTCCGAAAATGACCAATTACGATTAAAACCATCCGAAAGGGTGGTTTTTTGCTATAATTATTAAAATATTTGACTGCCCGGAGGTGAAAACGGTGTTTTGCACATCTTTTCCGCGCTGCAATTTGTGCCGCTATGTGGCGGCGGAATGGAGGATTAAAATGAGGAAAAGACTTATATCATTTTTATTGACATTATGTATGACCGTACCGCTTGCGCTGCCCGTCTCTGCGCAGACCACCAAACGCGAGGACTGGAACGGAAACAAAGACACGCCGAATTTAATTCCGGTAATGAATGAGGGAGATACGCTCACCGCCGTTGGCTGGAAAAACGTCGGAGATGAGATTAATCGTGTGGCGTATAAAATCAATGACCGGAATTATACCAATAAAGTCGGTATTCAGGCGTATGACGACAGTGACGACATCGGAACAAAGCAATATACCGGCGGCGTTTACTGGCAAATTGATTTTTCGGACGAAGATAAGGTTAAGATTAACAAGGGCGATATTTTATTGAGTTCAAGCGCCAGATATTGGATACAGAATTCAGCGCACCACTACCTCTCGTTAAGATATGAATTTTTTAATGCGCAAAATACCTTGCTGGACGATACGAAAAAGATAACATACGAGAATTACTGGGCTGTTCAGAAGGACATTTTTTTAGAGCTTAACGATGTAAAAATTCCGGCGAATACTGCCTATGTAAAGATATGGTTTTCCAACTGGGGTTCGCTTGCGGGCAGACCGTTTATCGGTGACATATCGGCGCATCTGACCGACACAGCGGCGCCGAAGCTTATAAATGCTCCCTATGAATATTCGGTTAACGGAAGTACGTCAGCGCCGTCATATACCGTGCCGGGAGACAAGGTCACATATGCGTTGAAATTTGATGAAGCGGTAACGGTTTCTTCAAATCCGGCATTGAATCTGTCAATCGGAAACAAAGTCGGATATAAAATTACATATTCGGCGGACAGGCAGACCGTGTATTTTACGACAACGCTTTCAAACACGGGAAACAATGCGGATTTAAGGCTCAAAAGCATTTCGGGGCTTGCTGTAAGCGACGATGCCGGAAATGTGTGCAATTATTCAAATTCAAGCCTTTCTGTCGGCAGTCTTTTGTACAGATCCGTATTTGATGTGACAAGCAGGCTGACGAATCTGCAATTTTCGGGTGCGTCAACGGCGAGGTACGGCAGTGATTATACGGCAGCGCTGACGCCGGAATCGGGATATAAGCTGCCGGAAAACGTATCGGTAAAGGTTAACGGCGCGTCCGTATCCGGCTATACATACGACAAGACACGGGGACAAATTAAAATCAATTCCTCTGCCATAAAGGGCGATATTGAAATTGCCGCAGCGGGTGTGCCGCAAACCTATACGGTTACCTTTGATATGCAGGGCGGCAGCGGCGGCACAAAAAGCATTTATGCAGCGTATACGCAGACGATGCCCGATGTTACACCGCCGTCAAGACCGGGTTATACCTTTGGCGGTTATTATGACAGACAAAACGGAACCGGCGCACGGTATTACGACATTAAAGGCAGCGCATACGGAGTATATAACAGAACCGAGAACATCGTACTTTATGCGAAATGGACGCCGAAACAATATACCGTCACTTTGGATGCTATGGGCGGAACGGACGGCGGAACTTTTACGGCGGAATATGACGCCGATATGCCGGCTATCACGAAGCCGACCAGAAAAGGCTATACCTTTTTAGGATATTTTACGCAGCAAAACGGCGGCGGTGAAAAGTATTACAATGCCGACGGAACTTCTGCGAAGCGATATGACAAAACTGACGGACTTATGCTTTATGCGGCATGGAGCGCAAAAAGCCATACCGTTACCTTTGATATGCAGGGCGGCAGCGGCGGCACGGCAAGCACGGAGGCAACGTATGATTCCAAAATGCCGTCCGTCACGCCTCCCGAAAGAATCGGCTACGCCTTCGGCGGATATTTTGAAAATGCAAACGGCGGCGGCACACAGTACTATTATGCAGACGGTGAAGCCGTAAAGCCTTATGACATAGACGCAGCGTGTACCCTTTATGCAAAATGGACGGCGAATACCTACGATGTTGTGTTAAACGCGCAAGGCGGTTCGGGCGGTTCGACCGTTACCGCGGTTTTCGGCAGCAATATGCCGGTAATTGCCGCACCGGATAAGCCGGGTTATTTGTTCGGCGGATATTTTGACGGCGTAAACGGCGGCGGCACGAAGTATTATAATGCCGACTGCTCATCGGCAAGCGTGTATAACAGAGCGGAGGGTATAACGCTGTATGCTTTGTGGACGCCGATCACATATAATATTCAGCTGTACAGCAGAGGTGAAAATGTCGGGTCACTGCAAAATGTCGTTTACGGCGAGCTTAGGCTGCCATCTGATAAAGATATAGGAATTTCATATCCCAATTACAATTTTGTAGGCTGGAATGTGTATGACGATCAGAACTGGGCAATGTATACAGCGGACAGAACCTATTCGGCGGGACTTGTAACGGAACAGGGAAAAACGGCGTATGTGTATGCCGCATGGCTGGAAAAGGATAAATACACCGTAACCTATGACGCAAACGGCGGCGAGGGCGCACCCTCTGCCGCAGAGGTTCATACCGGCGAAACAATCAGTCTGAGCGCAGCTGTTCCGAGCCGCCAAAATTATACCTTTGCCGGCTGGTCCGAAAAATCGGATTCATCGGCAGCGATGTATCAGCCGAACGACAGCTTTACCATGGGAAATTCCGTTGTGACGCTTTTTGCGGTATGGCGCAAAAATCCGGAGCTTGTATATAACGCAAACGGCGGTGTTTTCGGTACTTATGCCGGAACGTCTTATCCGGCAGCGGGCAGTTCGGTAACGCTTACCGATGCGGTTCCGCAAAAAGAGGGCTGTGTGTTCTGCGGCTGGGCGCAGACTCCGACGGCATCAAGAGCCGATATAGTGTCTTCGCCGTATACGATGCCGGATCACGACACGGTTTTGTATGCCGTTTATGAGCCGATTATATATACGGTCAGTGTGTTTGCGGCAGACGGCTATTCGGTTTCGGGCATCAGTGCAGGCGGTTATACGCTCGGCGAATATGCCGAATTTACCGTCAGCGGTACGTCTCCGAAGGTGTATATAAACGGTGTTTTGGCACAGCCGATAAACGGAAAATATAAATTTGAGATACAAAAAAACACATCTGTTATTGTTTCCGATGTATCGGGAGTGAATGTAATATACAATGCCAACGGAGGCGTAAATCCGCCGATTGATATGCGTACTTACACAAACGGAGATACGGCAGGCATCAAATCGGATTTGCCGCTGAGAAACGGCTACACATTCAGCGGCTGGGCGGAAACGGCGGATTCGGGATATGCACAGTATACGGGCGGAGAGGATATTTTCGTCAGCGCGGAGGATATTGTTTTGTATGCCGTGTGGGAGCCGATAGCCTATACGGTAAAATATGACGCAAACGGCGGAACGGGAGATATGACGGCAGCGGCGGCTGTTTATGATAAAGAGCTTACGCTTTCCCCGAATACCTTTACAAAAACAGGCTGTCAGTTTGCAGGCTGGGCATTTTCGGCAGACGGTGAGCTTGCGTATGCGGACGGAGCAAATGTAAAGAATCTTACCGATATTCCGAACGGCGAGGTTATCCTTTATGCGGTCTGGAACGGAGCAAAAACCAAAATTAATTTTCATTTTGAGGGCGGTTCTTCGGGTACTGCCTCCTGCGAAGCTGTATACGGCAAGATACTTCCGGCAGATAAGCTGATTGCGCCGTATCGGTACGGATATACGTTTGCGGGTTATTATACTTCGGCAAACAAGGGCGGCGATTTGGTGTATAATGCAGATATGTCTCTGTCGGACTTCTATCGGACTGCCACGTGGAACAGTGTTGCAGATGAATTTGAATTATATGCGGCATGGGAACCTGTCTCATATACCGTTGCATTTATAAGCGGAACGCAAACGCTTGATACGGTATCAGCTGTTTACGGCAGCATTTTCAGCCTGCCTAAAGCTGAAACGCTCGGCGTTTACGCACAGGAGGGATATTCATTCTGCGGATGGTCTGTTGCGGCCGGAAGCGATATGGTCTATTACAGTGACGGACAGGAGATTACGGCAGGACTTACGGGCGAAAACGGAGCGGTCGTTTACCTGTATGCGGTTATCCGAAAAAATGATAGATTTACCGTAACTCTGCCATGTTCACAGGAGGGATATAAGGTATATTACAATGACGCTGAAATAACATCGCCGAAAAATATAACCGTCAGCAAGGGAGACGATGTTTCCTTTAAGGTATGCGTAGAGGAAGGATATAATTCGGATAAAATGACCGTTCTGGCAAACGGCATTATGCTCGGCGAAGTGCAAAAGAGCGGTAAAAATTATACGTATAATATAAAACATATATCTGCCGATACAAGCGTGAATATTTATCATGTAAAAAAAGAAACGTTCCGTATTATACTCAATGACGGCACAGGATATAGCATATCCCCGAAAAATACGGTTGTTGAAAGCGGAAATGACTTTTCCTTTGACGTTACGCTGTCGGACGGATATAAAACGTCTGTTCCGGTAGTGTATGTAAACGGAAGTACGCTGAACGGAATAAAAAACGGCGATGTATTTACCTATACCGTTTACGGAATAACTTCACAGCCGGTAATTTCGGTTTCAGTTGCTCAAAAGCCGCAGCATACCGTTACATTTGTAAGCAACGGCAGTATATACTCAATCGCTGCGGTTGAGGAAAATATGAAGGTGTTACAGCCAAGCTCACCCGAAAGAAACGGATATACCTTTGGCGGCTGGTACACAGACGCAGCTTGCAGCAATCCGTATGATTTCCGTACGGAGGTAGCAGATGATATAAGACTTTACGCAAAATGGACTGCCGACACCTATGCGGTGGAATACGACAAGAACACAGCGGACAGCGTCGCAGTTCCCTCGGGACAAACAAAAAAGCATGACAGCGTACTTGTATTAAGTCCGCAAATACCCGTCCGCACCGGATATACTTTTGCGGCATGGAACACAAAGCCGGACGGAACGGGAACAAGCTACGGCGCAGGAAGTGAATTGAGCGTTAATGCGGATATTACGCTGTATGCACAGTGGAGAATTAACAAATTCGCGGTGTCGCTCATTACGGGAGAGGGCGTTACGGGAACGCTCAGTGCAAACGAAGCCGCGTATAATGAGACGGTTCGTGTTACGGCTTTAAGCGGCGACGGCTATAGTTCTCCCGTTATAACCGCCATTCCGCAGGAAAATGCCGAATTGATTTCGGAAGGGGTATATAGAATATTGGGACCTGTCTCCTTTATTGCAGCCGCCGAAGCAAAGAAAATTTATACGGCAAATTTCTATCTTGACGGAAGACTTTACTATACGCAGTCTGCAATCGACGGCGACGGATTAACCATAGCGCTTCCGAATCCTCCCGTAAAGGCAGGATACAGCTTCATAGGCTGGTACACCGAGCAGACGGGCGGAGTTGAAGTCAATGACGCAACGGCGCTTGACAAGGATTTGACCGTTTATGCAAGGTTTGAAGCGGCTCTGATGCATATTACGCCTGCCGTGAACGGCGAGGGATATACGGTTTATTCGGCTGACAATACGACGCTGCATTACGGCAACGACTACACCTTTACCGTAACGGTTGCCGATCATTACAATGCGGATAATATGAAGGTGTATGCAAACGGAATACTGCTTATACCGGAGGCAAACGGAAGCATTTATAAATTCACGGTAAAGAACATTACCGATGATGTCACAATTACCGTATACGATGTAACGGCGGACGTTTACACCGTTCAATACAAGGTTGACGGTGAAGTCTGTTACTCCGAACAGGTAGTTTACGGCGATAAAGCGCAAAAGCCGAAATCGCCCGTAAAAGCAGGGCATACCTTTGCAGGTTGGTTTGACGGCGATAATGAATGGGATTTTGCGGACGGAGTTGAAAATGATTTAGAGCTTGAAGCAAAATTTGAAGCGCTTGCGTATACCATAGCAGTGCCGGAGGACAACAGTGAATTTACGGTAAATATCACATCTGCCGATTCGGTTCGGTACGGCGAAAGCTTTGCTTTCAGCATCACCGTGTCCGACGGCTGCAATGCGGCTGATATGGCGGTTTATGCAAACGGTGTTTTGCTCGAAAAAACCTCGGAAAACGGCAATACGGTGTATTTTGAGATTGCAAATGTCACCGAATCAAAGGTCATAACCGTGAGGGGAATCGGACGGAACACGTATTCCGTTACCTATAATGAAAACACAACGGAGTATGTCGGCAATATGCCAAAGCCAAAAATCAAAGAGTATGACGCCGATGCGGCAATATCCGATTTAACCCCCGAAAGATACGGCTATACCTTTGCCGGCTGGTCAACCGAAAAAGACGGCGACGTTAAATATCTTGCCGGGGACATATATTCCGAAAATGCGGATATTACGCTTTATGCTGTTTGGGAGGCAAGGAAATTTGCCGTCAATTTTGAAACAAACGGCGGAGTTATAAATGCGGGAGAAATTACGGAATATACCTACGGAACAGGCGCTTTGCTCCCGACAGAGGTCACAAAGAGCGGCTATACCTTTGCCGGCTGGTATGAAGATGAGCTTATGCAGGGCGCGCGTGTGTATGAAATTAAAGCAAGCGACTTCGGAGACAGGAAGTATTACGCCGCATATACCATGGCAAATGTAAATGTGAGCGGTTATACGGGCGAGTATGACGGAAAAGCGCACGATATTACGTATACGCTTGCGGATAATCTTGTCGTGGAGAAATACCAGTGGTATTTTGTGCCGAGCGGCTCAAATGACGCAATACCCGTTTCGTCAGCAGTGTACAACACATATCCGGTCAAAAATGCAGCGGAAAGCGGCGAATACTATTGCTCTGTTGAAGCATTGCTTGACGGCTATGTAACACGGTTTTTTACCGAAAAAGCAACGGTTGAAATCAGCAAAAAACCGATTTCCGTAAAGGCGGCGGACAGCAGTAAGGTATATGACGCACAGCCGTTTTCGACAAACGAAACCGAGCTTGCGGACGGTTTGCCTGACGGTCACAAAATAACCGCAATTATGACCGCAGAAAGCCAAATAACAAATGTCGGAAGCTGTGCAAACGAAATAGAACGGATTGTTATTTCGGACAGCGAAAATACGGACGTAACGGAAAACTACGAGATTACAAAGCAAAACGGTACGCTTAACGTCACACCGCTTACTCTGGCAGCCGTTCCAAAAAATTTAAGTATCAGTGCAGGCTCGGCGCTTAGCGAAAACCGCCTGTATGAAATCAGCGGTATGTTGGGAAATGAGCAGCTTTCTCTTAAAGATGTTGCCGTTTCCGTTAAGAATGCGGATAATGCGGACGTTTCGTTTGCGGACGTTACCAAAAACACAGGCGAATACACAGTTACGATAAGTTACAGCGGTTTTGACGGCGAAGGCAGCGAAAATTATCAGGGCAGCGGCACGCTTACCTCCACCGTTACCGTTTACAGGCAAAGCAGCGGTTCCGGAGGCGGCGGTGGAAGAACATCGGCATATACCGTCAGCTTTAACACCAACGGCGGCAGCGCGATTGAAAGCCGGAGCGTAAAAAGCGGTGAAAAGGCGAAAGCTCCCGAACCGCCTGAAATGGAGGGTTATACATTTGCCGGCTGGTACAGTGACGATGCCTTAACCGAAAAATTTGATTTTGCCGAAAAAATCACTAAAAACATTACGCTTTATGCAAAGTGGACAGAGAATAAGCAAAATGAGGAACAACCGCCCGGAAATCCGACAAAAACAGGCGTGGCGGATTTGCTTGAAACGGAAAAGCATATCAGTTATCTGAACGGATACAGCGATGATGTTTTCAAACCGGAAAGCAACATGACAAGAGCGGAAACGGCGCAGATGTTTTATAATCTGCTGCTTGATAAGAATGTATCGGGCGAAAGCACATTTGACGATGTAAGCGAGGAAGTCTGGTATTACGATGCCGTTACCGCACTTGCCAATATGGGGATTATAAAGGGAATAGGAGAAAACAGCTTTAATCCCGACGGCAATATAACCAGAGCGGAATTTGTTGCAATAGCGATGCGGTTTGCCAATGTTGACGTAAACGGTTCAAAGACCTTTACCGATGTTGCGCAAAATCATTGGGCGGCAAAGAATATTTCCGATGCGGCTTATCTTGGCTGGATTTCCGGAAGCGATGACGGCACATTCAGTCCCGATGCGTTCGTAAAACGCGCTTCCGTTGCGAAGATTGTAAACAATATGCTCGGAAGAAAGGCAGATATTGAATATGTGCATACACACACGGGTGATGTGAGATTGTTTAACGATGTCTCAGACACGGCGTGGTACTATGCAGATGTTATTGAAGCTGCGAATACGCACGAATATGAGAAAAACGACGGCGCGGAAACCTGGAAATAAAAAAACATTACGGAATGCATAAACGGCGTATAAATATAGGAGCTGTAAAATTTTTTTACAGCTCCTTTTCGGATTTTTTATGTCGTGTGAAGATTATTCTGGTAAGCGGACGGCGTTATGCCGACAATTTTTTTAAACACCATGCTGAAATGCTGCGGATTTTTATAGCCGACAGCGCCGGCTACCTCATATATGCTGCCGTTTTCGGAAAGGAGCTTTTTAGATATATCAATTCTCACCTGAATAATATAATTTTTGATTGTAGTTCCCATTTCCTTGCTGAAAATATTGCTCAGATAATTGGGCGAATGGTAAAAATGTTCGGCAATTTCACTGAGCGAGGTTGCGGGATTTTCCTTTATATACATTTCAATCTGCTTTATAAGGTCTTTATTTTTTGTGTTTCTTGTAAAGCTTATATGCGATACGGTAACGTCCACTATATCGCAAATGCACTTTTCAAGTTCGTCAATGGTATTGTATTTTTTTATCAGAAGCCATACATTGGTTTTGTCAAACAGATTGTCGGGATTCTGACCGCACTGAATAAGACACATCGAGGCGCGCACAAAAAGCTCGTTGCATATTCTCTGAACGGTAGAGATAGGCTCCTGATTATTTCTGAAAGAATTGAAAAGCTTCTTAACGGAAAGACGGGCGGAAACACTGTCCCCGACTTTAATATGATTTAAAAAGCCCTCGTCATAGAATTTGAAATAATCCACGGAATTTTGTTTCGGCTCAACATCGGAAATACATATAACGGTATTAAATCCGAGGTAAAAGCTGTAATTCAGCGCATTTACCGCGTCGCTGTATGAATATGCGGCATCTTTAAGCGTATTCATACATTTTCCCACGCCTATTACATATTTTATGTCACTGTTAAATCCAAGATAATCGCATACAAAATTTAAAATATTCAGTATTTCGGTGTTTGTTTTTGCGTCGGGCATATTTTTATCATGAATGAACAAAAACGTCATGGTTGATATATCGAAAAACGGAATATAGTCGTTATGATATTTTGAGATAATTTTTAAAATACTTGAAAATATCTTATAATTCTGCGAAAAATCGTCATATGCCGCCGATGATTTAACCGAGATAACCACTGCTGTATATTTTGAATCGCTGTCAAGGTTTCCGAATACCGAGAAAAGCTCCGTATTCGGAGAATCATTTTCCGTCACGCTGAAAAAATAGCTTTTAAGAAAATATTTGCAGCTTTCGAGCTGCCGTGAAATATTTTCAAGCTTCAGATTCTTGCTGCGTTCGGCTATCTGTTCGGCGGCGGCAGACTTGACTGTATTTAAAAGCGTAATATCCTCAAACGGCTTTAAAATATATTCATACACGCCGAGGGAAACAGATTGCCGGACATATTCAAATTTAGTGTATGCGGTAAGAATTATAACCTTTATATCCGGCAGAATATTCGACACTTCATTTGCCAGCGTAAGCCCGTCTTTCTTGGGCATTTCTATGTCGGATATGATAATATCCGGTTTAAGCTCTTTTGCCAGTTCCATTGCCTGCTGACCGTTTTCGGCAACACCGCATATCGAAACACCGATAGATTCCCAGTCTATGTTTTTTAAATTTTCACGGCATAAAAATTCATCCTCGGCTATAAGCAGTTTCATTTTATATTACCTCCGTCCTTTTTATTTCATCGGCATTTTTTATTGCCTTAATCGTGATTTTAACAGTAATTCCCTCGTCCTCGTTGGGATAGTAAAAAAGACCGTATTCCTCTCCGAAATATATTTTTATACGCTGTGAAATATTATGTATACCGTATTTTTCGATAGGCTCGTTCAAGTCAAACTGCTTGTTTACGTATTCGTTCATTTTGTTGAAATCAAGCGTGTAGTTTCCTATGCCGTTGTCCGATACGGTGATGATAATTTTGTCGCCCTCGCGTACGGCTTTGATAACAATATGCCCCGTATAATCAATATCGTTAAAAGCGTGATAGATACAGTTTTCAATAAGCGGCTGGAGCGTCAGCTTGCATATAAGACAATGCCTTACTTCGCTGTCGGCGATTATTTCAACGTCAAACCGATTGCCGTAGCGTATTTTTTGAAGATAAACGTAGTTCATCACGTGGTCAAGCTCATTGTCAATGGTAATCATTTCGGCGCCGTTATTTAGCGAGTGCATAAAAAACCGCGACAGCGCAACCGTCATTTGTTCTATATCCTTTGCACCGTAGCTTTTTGAAAGCGCGCTGATTGAATTGAGCGTGTTATATAAAAAGTGCGGCGTTATCTGAGCTTGAAGCGCTTTAAGCTCAGCCATTTTGCGAACCTCGGTTTCGTGGTTTACGTTTTCTATAAGCCGTATAATCGAATCATTCATAGAGTTAAACGACTCAAACAGAACGCCTATTTCGTCCTTTGTTTCGGAGTGAAGCGTGTTGTTATGCTCCACGTTATAATTTTTCATTCGCTTTGACAAAACAGATAAGGGTCTTGTTATCAGCGATGAGATGAAAATAATCAGCGCAAACGACAGAAAGAACAGCAGCACACCCGATGTCAGCATGGCAGTGGTGATAGCGTCCTGTGCCGAGCTGAATTCGTTGATTTTTACCGTACCGACTATGAACATTTCCGTATCGTAAAGAGGATAGCTTTTTATAAGCCATTTTTCGTGGTCAAGGGTGATGGTACGGGTTTCGGTGCTGTCGGAGAGAAGCATATCGTTGAATATGGTGGGGTTGTTAACCAGCTTTTGACCGAGAGGAGAAGCCGTTCGGTTTACTATGTGATTTTTAGAGCAAAGAAACATTTTTCCGGTATCGGCAAGTGTTATATTATCCAGATAATCGGTAAAATTACGCATATCTATGTTGGATTTTAAAACCGCAATAGGCTGCTGCGTATTGACATCATGAATCAGCTTTGAGGCGACAATATGAGCGCTCGCCGAATCCTGCGCGTCGCGTATAATCCATTTTGCGGCATTTCCGGCGTAGCGCATAGAGTTGTACCATGTATCGTTTTTAAGCCGCTCGTCGGAAAAAACAGACTGCGTCTGGTTAAGCTGCGGATAGTCGCTGCGCCCGATGACGTAAAGCTCCGATTTTAAAATTTTGCTCTGAAAGACGTCAATTTCACGCAAGGCATTTTCCAGTACGTTCACATCGTCTATCGGATTGCCGCGGTGTGTTTGTGAAAGCGTTGTCTGAACAGCCTCCTTTGTCTGAAACGACAGCAGACTTGACGTAATATCGTCCATAAGCGTAAGAATATGTTGTGTGGAGGACATCATCACCTGCTCCACATTTCTTTCGGCAAGATGCGTAACAACGCTGCTTGAACGGACAAACACGTGAGCTGCGAACATTACAACGGTGAGAATAACGACAAACACACATGAAACGGTCAGTTTAAGCTTTATAGATAAATTGTTAAAATGCTTCATAATAATCTCCTGCGTGTATATACTGTAAAAATTATAACATAAAACGATAAAAAAATAAATAGAAAATAGAATTTACCGTAAGTTTACAAACAAATCGTAAGTTTTCAGTATTGATAACGGCGAAAATTTCTGTTAAAATTATAGACGGAGGTGGCAGAAATGAAAAAAATATCAGCCCTTTTTATTGCGGTATCACTGCTTTTTGCGGCGGGCTGCGATGTGAAAAAGGAAACGGAGCAGACACCTCGGGATTGCAAGGTAGTGCTTGCGATCAAGCGTGATACGACCGAAACAATCAGAAATCTGATTGACCGTTTTACCGAAGAAAACAGCGGAATTTCGGTTAAGATTATGGAGCTTTCCGATGAAAGCGTCGAAAATCATCGCGTACTCGGCTCGGTACTTGCCGGAAATGAAGTAACGGTTGACGTTATGATGGTTGAGGATATTTGGATGAAGGAGTTTGTGTCGGTGGGATACCTCAGACCGATTGATGCCGGCATTGGTTTTAACAGGGAGGAGTATCCCCGGAAAATTTCGGATATAATGTACACCGATGGAGAAATGTACGGAATACCGCTGATGCTTGATGCCGGTATTATGCTTTACAGAAACGATCTGACCGACGGAAAACTGGATTATACGGAGCTTTTAAGAGCAAACAGCCCCGAATATTCGATACAGGGTGTGGATAAGGAAGAAATGATTTGCGTTGTGCAGGAATGTATAAGACTGGCAGGCGGAGCGGAAGAGGGCATAGAGCTTTATAAATCGCTTGTCGAAAAATCCAAGTATGCGTCGGACGATTACCTTTCGGATTTTAAGAGCGGAAAAACCGCATATGCGCGTTCGTGGACAAGCAATTATACTCAGCTGCAAAGGAGCTTTACCAATATTCGGGGCAAGGTGGGAACAAGTCTTTTGAGCAGGGGAGATAATCAGTATTCTACCGCAAGAGCATATTTTGTATCGGTTAACGATGCGTCGGATAAGTCAAAAGCCGAAGAAATAAAAACCCTTTTAAGATTTCTTTTAAGGGAGGATATTCAGCTGGAAATTGCAAAGGGAACGGGAACGCTCCCTCTCAAATACAGGTATTATTCAAGTCCGGTGGTCTGTGATTACAACGAATATAATGAACGATTTGCAAAATGCCTTGACAAGCTGAACTATCGGGCGAGTGAGGATAGGTACACTTTCCTTTCGGAAAAGGCGCAGAGTGCAGTTTCGAGATACATAAGCGGAGAAACGGACGTATCGGAGGCGGCGGAGGCTGTGAAAAAAACAATGGAATAGTTTTTTAAAAGGAGCTGTAAAAAAGTATTTTTTACAGCTCCTTTTAAGGGGATAGGAAAAAATGTTTCAGAACGGACAAACTGAACCCGACGGCGTACGTGTGTACTCCGAGAGGTTCAGTTTGTTCGTAGCAAAAAGGCATTTAAATTAAGAAAAATCGAATAAAATACGATTTTTTTACAAAATATAAAATTTTATTGTTTTTTTATGCACTCTATTCATCTATAAAATTGCCTTTTTGTGGTCTGGACTTTTTTTACATCCCTTTTTTCACCGCATTTAAAAACATCGTAAGTTTACAAACAAATCGTAAGTTTTCCTTATTGAAAACGGAATAATTAACTGTTAGAATTAAGTTAAAGAAATTAACGTAAGTTGCGAAGGGTGGAAAATTTATGAACATTAAAAATAAAATAAACGAAAGGCGGGGGATGGGACAAAAAACACTTGCAATCAGAAAGCAGCTTCCGCTTTTGACGATGATGCTGCCCGGCGCGGTTCTGGTATTTATGTTTTCCTATATGCCTATTTTCGGAATTATTCTGGCATTCAAAAAAATAAATCTTCGTCAGGGCATATTGGGAAGTCCGTGGTGCGGACTGAAAAACTTTTCGTACCTGTTTAAATCAAACGATTTATGGATAATGTTAAGAAACACTATCGGTTATAATCTTTTATTCATAGCGCTTGGCGTGGTTTTCGGAGTAACTCTTGCGATAGCTTTAAGCCTGCTGCGTCAGAAAGTGCTTTCAAAGGCATATCAGACGATATTCATTATGCCGCACTTTCTGTCGATGATTATTGTCAGCTATATCGTGCTTGCGTTTCTGAACATGGAAAACGGCTTTGTAAACAAAATGCTTTTGCCGCTTTTCGGAAAAACCGCGGTCAACTGGTATGTTGAAAAAAAAGCATGGCCGTTTATACTGGTGTTTGTGCATTATTGGAAAGAGATAGGCTTTGGCTGTATCATATATCTTGCGTCGATTGCAGGTATAGATACACAGCTTTATGAGGCGGCGGCTGTTGACGGCGCAACGGTAAGACAGCAGATTTTCAACATCACGCTCCCCATGCTCAGAACAATTATTGCAATACAGGTTATTCTTTCGATAGGCGGAATACTCGGCGGAGATTTTGGGCTTTTCTATCAGGTTCCAATGGACTCGGGAGCGTTAAGCGATGTAACAACCACAATTCCGGTGTATGTTTACAAAAATATAGCAAGCGGCGGAGCGGCATCTATGGGCGCTGCATCGGCAACGGCATTCATACAGTCGGTTGTGGGCTGCGTGCTGGTTGTGGCAACAAATGCGTTAGTCGGCAGAATTGACAGTGACAGCGCACTGTTTTAGGAGGGGAAAATATGAGAGCAGGAAAGACAGCTAATATAATTTTACATATAATATTCATTTTAATGACGGTCATGTGCTTGTTTCCGCTTCTTCTGGTGCTTAGCATATCGTTTAGCAGCAACAGTTCGATTATGGAATACGGGTATTCGATAATACCTAAGGAATTCAGCCTTGAAGCGTATGAATACATTCTTGAAACACCGATAACGATAATACGTGCATACGGAATAACGATTTTCAACACGGTTGCGGGAACATTCCTGTCAACGCTTGTAATTGCACTTTTTGCATATCCGCTGTCAAGAAACGATTTTAAGTTCCGAAAGGCGTTCACGTATTATCTGCTTGTAACAATGCTGTTTTCGGGCGGAACCGTTTCGTGGTACATTGTATGCTCGAATGTGTTTCATCTTTCAAACACAATATGGGCGATGATTCTCCCGTATCTGATGAACGCATGGTATGTAATCATAATGCGGACGTTCTTTAAAACAAACGTGCCGTTTTCGATTATAGAATCGGGACAGCTCGACGGGGCAAACGAATATATTATTTTCTTTAAGCTTGTAATCCCGATTTCGCTGCCGGGTATAGCAACGATTGCACTGTTTCAGGCGCTGGCATTTTGGAACGACTGGTGGCTGCCGATTATGTTTATTGTAAAGCCGGAGCTGTACAATCTGCAATTTCTGCTTCAAAGAATGATGCAGAATATTCAGCAGCTTAATGAGAATGCAAGGTATATGGCAAGCGCAGCGGACGAACTGGTGAATATTCCCACCGAGGGCGCAAGAATGGCGCTCTGTATAATTGCCATGGGGCCGATACTTATTGCGTATCCGTTTTTCCAGAAATATTTTATTCAGGGACTGACGGTAGGAAGCGTTAAGGGATAAAAAATATATTATAAAGAAGGGGTAAAAACTATGAGAAAATTTAATGTAATGAGAAAGCTGCTTGCAGCTTCAATGGCAGCGGTGATGTCGATCAGTCTGATGGCAGGCTGCGGAACGAACGACACGGCAGACAAAATCACAAAGGAGGATCCGAATACCTGTCCGTCAGATACGTATGAGATAAACTGGTATCTTATGGCAGACCCGCAGAGCGATGTCCACAGCGTTGAAGAAAAAATCAACGAATATTTAAAGGATAAGCTTAATGTGACCGTTAAGATTAATTGCCTGTCAAGCGGACAGTATGCTCAGAAGCTCGGCGCGATGATAAATGCAAACGAATATTTCGATTTATGCTTTGCGGCACGCTGGATGCTTGACTATGTGGGAAATTCAAGAAAGGATGCGTTTGTTCCTCTCGATGACTATCTCGATACATATTTAAAGGACATAACAGCCGAATACGGAAAAGAGAATTTTGAATATGCAAAGGTTGACGGAAGATTGTGCGCACTTCCTGTTTATAAGGAGATGGTAGGTCAGTACGGCTGGATGTACCGAAAGGATATAGCCGATAAGTACGGCATTGATATGACAAAGTATAAGACCTTTGAGGAGCTTGAACCGGTGCTTAAAATGATAAAGGAAAACGAATCGGGCATCAAATATCCTATTGACTGGGCGGCAGATTCAAGCCCTGCGGCGCTTTACCAGGAGCAGAATATTCAGATTGATACGTTTGTAAAGCGCGCCGGAACCGAAAACGAGGGCAAGACCGAAAATATTTATGAATCGGACGGTTACCAAAAGGCTTGTGAAACAGCAAGAGATTTTTATAACAAGGGTTATGTGAGACCCGATGTGCTGACCGCAACAGATCAGCTGCAAAGAATGAAAGAGGGCAAGACCTTTGCCATGCTTTATATCTTAAAGCCCGGAAAGGTTAAGGAGGTATTCAAAAATTCGGGATACGAATTTGAACAGGTTGAAATAACGCAGCCGCAGCGTGATTACCTTGCAGGTACGGGCGCAATGCAGGCAATATCGGCGTCGAGCAAGAACCCCGTGCGTGTTATGAGATTTCTGAATCTTCTCAATACAGACCGCACATTAAAAAATCTCGTTATTCACGGCATAGAGGGCAAGCACTACAACCGTGTTGACGACAAGACAATAGAGGTAATTCCGGGAACAGGCTATGAAATGCACGCAAATTCATGGACGATCGGAAACGTATTTATTGATGATTTGCTGACAACGGAAGATCCCGATAAGCTGACTGCGCTGAAAGAATTTAATGCAAAGGCAAAGAGCAGTGAACTTGAGGATAAGATTTTAAGCTTCTGTCCGCCCGAAAATGACGAACGTGACAGAAAACGAACAGAAATTAATTCTGCAATCGGTAAATATCAGAAACAGGCAATCCTCGGCGCAACCGATCCGGTTTCAACTCTTAACGAAATGAACGCAAAGCTTAAAGAACTCGGAATGGACGATTATCTCAAAGAAATGCAGAACGAATTTGATACTTTCTGCAAAGAAAAATGATCCGATCGGATAGAAAACGCAGCAGAATACAGCCGCGTTTTGTATAAAAAATAAAATTATATAAGGAGTGTAAAATATGAAGAAAAGATTGAGTTTAGTTATAGCTCTTGCTATGCTTTTGCAGGTATTGACGCTTGTGCCGGTCATGGCAGAGGATATGGCCCCGGCTCTGACAGAGCTGAAGTACGACAGTACATCAAAGAGCGTAAGCTGTAAGGTAAGTAATCTTGAAGCAAGTGAAATTAAAGGCGCGTATCTGGTAAGATTCAACAATGCCGGAGAATGGATTGAAAATATTTACGGAAGTAACGGTCTCACATACACAATGACGGATTCAACGCTGACCGTCGTATATTCAAAGTTTAAGGCAGGGTACAGGTATGCTCTCGGAGTAAAATATCAAAAGGCGGAGGACACGGCAGCAAAGCAGCTTGAAGTAAGATTTAACACAGATTCGGCAACGAGCTTTGACGCGTCAAATGACATGGAATTTTGGGGAAATGCCGCCAATAAAGGTTCATACTGGAAGGCATATATAAGCGAATGGGGTAATTGGTATCATTTGTTCGAGGGAACTATGACGCAGGCAGATCAGTGGAATATATATCTCGGCGGAACGGACGCGTCACACAAATGCGGCGTGCAATATATATTTGTGCAGGAAAGCAGTACAGCGGCATCAGACTATAAGACCTCCTGGGGTGCTGTTACTTATCCCTTTATATCCAAGGAAATCATGTCAGCCGGTACGGGTAATACCGGAGGTAATTCGGCACAATATACGGTCATGAAAGGATTTACCGCACCGTATTCGGGAAAGGTTACCATTACCCAAAACAACCTCTTTACAAAAAATGAAAATGAAAAAGGTCAGATATGGGCGTCTATTCGTAAAGAGGAGGGCAATGGCGTAGGAGTGAGAATTACAAGAAACGGGTCAGCTGTTGTCTGGCCCGAGACGGGTGATTTCCTTTCGCTTGACAGCAGCAACAGCGGAATATGTGATTTTACACCTTTGACAATAGACGTTAAAAAAGGAGATATACTGTACTTTGAGGTGAAAAATCTCAAATCAAACACATCCGATCTGCAAAGCAGTTATGCGCATTGGAATCCGGTAGTGACCTATACGGACATAGTAACCGATTGCAGCTTTACCGGAAGTAACGGCACAGCGATTACAAAAGTAAGCGATGTGTTGAAGTCGAACGGCGCTAAAATGAAAATTTCCGCATTTGACGCGTCGGGCGTCGGCGGAAAAAAGGCGTCTCCGATTGCGGTGTTCTATGACGGCGATACTTTAAAAAGTGTTGCGATAGGAGAACAGATGGATATAAACACCCCGGGCAGCGTGCAGAGCACGGAGGTTTCTCTCGGTGATTTGTCGGAATCGGGTGCGACCTCGATGAAGGTTATGCTTTGGGATATGACAGACGGTCTGATGAAACCGGTGTCTTCAATTATTGAACCTTAGTGAGTATAAACGCGATTTTCCTGCCTTGTCCGAAACGGCAAGGCAGGATATTATTATTAGTCCTCCGGACAGAAAGGCTAAGATGTATATGGAAAAAAGATTAATGAGCCTGGTACTGTGTTTCAGTATGGTTTTTACAGCCGTTTTGCCTTGTATGGCAGAGGAGACGGAAATCGTGTCTGCCGCGGAAGAAGCATCGAAATATGCAGCGGCTTGGCAAAGCGATACCGTCGCTCAGCTGCCTTCTTACAAGTCATCGGATAGTTATAATACAAGCACAAATACGGATAATATATGGAGATGGCAATACAAAGACCCCGATTCAAACAAAACGTATACCGACCTTGACAAAACAGGTAACTGCAGCAGAGACGTGAGCATAAACGGAATAAATTATCCTGCCGGACAGTCGTGGAAGATTAATGACTATACAAACGGATTTGCTTTAAGCAAATACGTCATGGTAGGCGGAAACCATGGTGACGGCTCGGGATGGGCGGATACAAACACTGCGGTAAAAACATTTATCGCGCCGAAATCGGGAAACATCACAATAACCGCCTGCGGCCCCGATGATACGGAAAACGGAAAAATATGGTCAACCGTATCGAGCGGAAATCCGCAGGGCGCAAAAATATGTATTAATAAGAATAATCAAACGATATGGCCCGAAAACAGCGACGGTTATCGTTTTATGTGGGACAGCGCTGCGGAGAACAACGGATTGGTGTTGTCCTTTGAACCGATAAATATTTCGGTCAATAAAGGCGACAGGCTTCATTTTGAGGTGCTGTCGGGCGGCAGTACAAACTGGTGGGGAACGGCGGTGTTCTGGGATCCGATGGTTTCGTATACATCGTTTAATCCGACCGTTGATTCGGTAACGGCAAGCGGAGATGATTTTGAAAATGCAGAGCTTGACCAGAGTTACAGCGTTATATTTGAAGATGAGTTGAACTCAATATCGGAGAGCAATATTGAAATCAGCGGGATTCTCAATGACGGTTCGGAGCTTAAAAAGACTCCGTATGTAAATAATGCAGAGCTTTCGGCGGACAATAAGACAGTCACATTTTCATTTTCCAATCTTGAAAAAGGCGCGTCATATACCGTTACGCTTAAAAATATGGATTTTGCCGGAATGGATGCCGGAACGTTTGAGTATTCGTTCACATTCAATACAAAGAAACCGGCGTCATCAATTTCGTATAAGGCGTCCGATGCGTACAGCGAAACAACAAACGATAATACAATTTGGAAATGGCAGTACAAAAATGATTATATAAATTATGTTGATCTGGATAAAACAGGCTGGGCAAAGGTAGCGGTAAATTCGGGCGAAACAAAGGTAAGCGCCGATAAATCGTGGGTGATTAATGATTACGGCTACGGCTTTGCTTTAAGCAAGTACGTCATGGTAGGCGGAAATATCGCAGACGGAAACGCAACTTCAAATTCCGATACGGCTGTAAGAACCTTTACCGCCCCGAAGTCGGGATATATTCAGATAGGAGCGTCCGATGCGGACGGAAACAGTAAGATATGGAGCAATCTTTCAAGAGTCAATACTCCGGGCGCATCCGTGTCGGTTAAAAAAACAGATGCGGACGATGAGCAGTATCTGAAAACCAAAACGATATGGCCCGAAAACGGAACTGCATATCAGTTTAAATGGGACGCAAGTAATCCCGAAGAATGCAGGCAGCTGGACTTTGAACCGATAATCGTCAAGGTCAATGCAGGTGATAAGCTGCATTTTGAAGCGTCGGCAAAAGGCGGAAACTGGTGGGGAATGGTCGTATACTGGGATCCGGTTGTAAGCTATAAGTCGGTTTTTCCCGAAGCTTATGACAAGAACTTTGAGGACGGCGGAACATACGTACCGAACTATAAATACAGTATGGAGTTTGACGATGACATGGAGGCTCTTTCGGCAGACGATATTACGATTGACAACGGTGCGTCCGTCAAGTCGGTTGATTTGGAGGGCAGCAAGAGAATTACGTTCTCGTTTGACGGAATCAAAGAGGGCGTTAAATACACTGTCACGGTTAACGGACTGCGTTATGATTCCGTTTCGGACTCAACGCTGTCGGAGCCGTACACCTTTTCGTTTGTCGGCGGCGGAAAGGTTGAGATAAAGGATGCGCGTCTCGGAGCGGCGCATCTGAAAAAAGGCGAAAACAAAGTATTCGTGACCGTAAATAACAGCGCCGCCGAAAAATGCTCCGCATCGGTACTGGCTTGCGTTATGAAAGGCACGGCGGATAATTACGAGGTTGAATCCGTGGGCTATGCAACGCGTAATGATATAGGCGAAAACGACACAATGAGCATATCGGTAAATATTCCCGATGAAAAGGACAGATTCATAAGGGTGTTTGTGGTAAAATCAGTAAACGGACTTTGGCCGTATGCCGAGGCGATAGATTTAAAATAGCAAAAGGAGATTCGGATGAAAGCAATAAAGAAAGCTGTTTGCATATTGATAGTATTTGCGCTTGCTTTTCCACAGTGTGCCGCATTGGTGTTTTCGGCTGAAAATTCCGGGACGCGCTGGCTTGATACGCTGAAATTTCCCGACAGAGACACATCTGTCGGAGAAAATGTAACAGATGCGGATATAGCGGTTTATTTCGGGGAAAATAAACTTGATTTTTTGAAAAAGCCGTACATACAGAATAACGAGATAATGCTCCCCGCAAAGGAACTGACCGAAAAACTGGGATATTTTATAGCATACCAAAATGAACTCCCGATTCCGGGTAAGGGCGCAGGATATTTCGGTACGGTTAATAATGCAGATATGTCAATCGAGCCGGACAGCGGCGTGGCGTATTATGATGATGTTCCGCTTGAACTTCCCGTAAATACGGTTAATACAGACGGCGATGTCTATGTACCGCTGTATTTTATTCAGTATATAAACGGTCTCAGCGTGGATAAAGACGGAGGTACGGTGCGGCTGTCGATAGAACGCATCGTAACCGAAGAGAAAGAACAGGAAAAAATTGATATAGAAGAAAAAGTCAAGGATTTAAAAGGCGAGGATTATATAAAATGGGACAATATGCTAAAAGACGGAAACACCGGAAATCCCGGCGATCCTGTGGTGTCCCGAGTGGTCGAACTGACGGACGAGCCTTTTGACAAGGCGCTTGAAATAGAAAACAATACAAGGGTTGAAGCAATATATTACAATCAGATGTATTTCCCGGGCGAAACCTCTCTCAGTATCGGGGATATTATCGTTGTGACGGGCTATGTAAGAAACACATACTGTGTGGACGAAAGCGGATTTGCCTCAACGCAGATGGTAATACAAAGTAACGGCGACTGGTCAAATGCGCTTGATACACCGACAATCCAGGTTGGGCAAAAGTGGCAGAAGTTCGCCTATGCCTGTGAAAGTCCGTTTAACCGCGAGCCGGGCGAAGTCGGACTGAGAATAAGAGTCGGATTTAACTATCAGCATTTGCAGTTTGCGGATATGAAGATAGTGAATTACGGCAAGCAGATAAAGCTCCGTGAGCTTATCCCCGAAACAGAGGCGGAGGCGCCGCTTGCATACAGAGGTATGGAGGACAGCGCTCTCTGGCGCGAAGAAGCACTCAGAAGAATAGAAAAGTACCGTAAGGCGCCCGTTAAGGTTGCCGTAAGAGATGAAAACGGCGCGCCGATAAAGGACGCTGATATAAACGTCGATATGACGCGGAATGAATTTATATTCGGAACAGCGCAGGATAACGCATATTGGGGAAGCAAAAACAGGCGTTATGTGTATTTTGACGGAATAAAGAAATATTTTAACGGCTTTGTGTATGAAGGGTCGTATAAACCGGGCGGAAACAGAAACGCGGCTGCATATATGGCGAACTTTGCGCGTGAAAACAATCTGTATATCAGAGGTCATGTTTTGGTTTATGACGGTTTCGGCATGACGCCGAAAAAGGCATATACGCTTGACGAAATAAAAAATATGTCCTATGACGAATATTATGATCTGATGGTTCATGAAATTGCGGGCCGTATATCATATCTCGGCGATTACCTCCAAGAGGTCGAGCTGGCAAATGAGCTGCCGGACTACCGCGACGCCAGAAACAAATTCGGCTGGGATATAACTACGGATCTTTTGGAGGCGGCAAACGAGCTTCTCGGAGACGGAAAAATAAAAGTAATAAACAGTACCGGAGTTTCGGGGCAGGACGGCGGAGTGAATTACGGAAGCGTAAACACCAACAAAAACGTTTTTGACAGCCTGAGAAAAATGGGTGTGGAATTTAATGCGGTAGGTGTTCAGGGACATTCGAGCCGAAATCAAGACCCGATAAATTATTATCTCCAAATTGATCAGCTTGCGCAGGACGCGGACTATCTGGGAAATGCCGAATATGATTATGTCTGCGATTTAGACCGCGAAAGTGACGAGGCAGTTCATAAAGAAGCGTGTCATCTGAGAGATTATCTTCTCATGTTTTACAGCCACCCGAAAGCAACGGGCTTTACCATGTGGGGATTTACGGACTTTTATCATTGGAGGAGACACGCGCCGCTTGAAGACCAGAACTGGGTTCCGAAAACCGAAGCGGTAAAGTATTGGATGGAGCTTACGCATGACGAATGGATGCCGAAACTTTCGGCAAAAACCGACGAAACCGGCGAATACAATGTCAGAACACATCGCGGCGAATATGATGTGACGGTTAACGTCGGCGGAAAAACAGCCAAAACCACTTTAAAGGTAACAAAGGACGGTACAAATACCGTTACTGCCGTTGTAACAAAGGACGGCATAGATATTGATACCTCCGAGAGGGTTGTTTCGCTCAAAGAAAAAACAAAGCCGATTAATTTAAAGGAACTGGAAATAAATGATAAAAATGCGGACGCACTTGCGGATTCTCTTAAAGAAAACAAGATAAAATCAGCCGTTTCGCAGTCGGGCGAGGATGTGAGCTATCTGCTTAATCCCGATAACAAGACACCGTGGATTTCAAGGCAGGGAAACGAGTATGTGACATTTGAGCTTGCAGAGCCGAGAAGAAAGGGATATGTAGCCTTAAAGTGGCAGGAGAGCGGAAAATACATTTATCAGCTTGAAATTTCCGAGGACGGTGAGAATTGGGAAAAGATAGCCGGAAGCGAGAGCGGCGAAAAAGACGTGACAAAGTTCTTTTATCCCGAAAAATCACCGAAAAACATAAAGTATATCCGGCTCAGCGGTGCGGCAGGCACGCCTATTGCGCCGACAAATGCAGCCGTTTATCCGGTGAAATACTATGCGGAAAGAAACTAAGCATCAGAGAGGAGTTTAGCTATGAAGAAATTATTAATCGTGCCGCTTGCGGCAGCTCTTTTGTCAACCTCTGCGGCTTTTGCGGAAACCGAGGTTATCTCATCTGTTGATGAAAACAATAATGTAACTGTTTCCGTTAAGTCCGACAGTGCGGACAATACAATATATACGATTATAATTATGAAAGAGGGACAGGAATTTAAGGATAATCCGGACGGCACAATAAATAACGTATATAAAGCGGAAACGCTTAAAAACGGCGCTGAATTTAAGTTTAAGGTAAATGATTCGGACTGCGGATTGTATCAGATTGTGAGCGGCGGCGGTGAGCTTGAGGGAAATGTGAGCTATTTTGCAATAGCGGACAAAGCATTGCGTGACGAGGCGTTTTCAAAGCTCAACAGCGCCGATGAAAGCAATGTTAAAGCTGTTCTTGACGAATACAATAACAAAGCATGGGTAATTGATTTTAACAATGCGATTTATAGGGCAGATTCTTCAAATGTGCTGAAAAGCTTTGTAAATCTGGTGAATAAATCGGTCAAAACCTCGGGGGAAGCCGAAAAATGCTTCAGAAATGCGTGTGCGCTTTCGGAAATCAAAAAAGCGTCTGCCGATAAGCTTTCCGATTTGCTCAAAAAGTATAAGGAGGAGCTTAATATCACATATACGCCGATTATCGAATCGGGTGACGCTTCGGCTATGCGTGCCTTTACATATCTTGCGGGCGATAGCGCAAATAACCCGATAAACAGCGTCAAACAGCTTGAAACCGTGCTGAACAGAGCCGAAGCGCTCGGAAGTGTAAATTCGGCAACACGCAAAAATATGCAGGAAATAATCGAAAAATATTCAAAAGACCTTGGAACAGACATCAACGGAACATATAAATCCGTTGACAAATACGAGGTTATCAAGCTGCTGATAAAGGAAAACGGCGCCGAATACAAATCAATTGCAGAGTTTAAAAATGCGTTTAACGAAGCGGTAAAAAAGGTTGCCGATAACGAGAGAAAGCCTGTTACGCCCGGCGGCGGTGGCGGCGGAGGTACGGGCGGAACACGCGGCTCGATGAGCGTTTCGCCGGTATTTAACGAAAGCGACCCGGGAAAAGAAATAGGCACAAAGGAGGAAAAAAGCTGTCAAAGCGAATATTTTGATGATGTTTTTATGTCGGACTGGGCGCAGCCTTACATTGATTATGCCGCATATAAAGGCATTATGAGCGGTGACGGCGAACGGCATTTCCGTCCGAATGATAAAATCATCCGTGAGGAGTTTTTGAAGATTGTAATTGAGGCGCTTAAGGTGGGTAAGGATGAAGCCGCGCCGGCAGCGGAATTTTCGTTTGACGACGTAAGCCGTGAGGATTGGTTTTACGGCTATATAGAAACGGGAGTCGGCTTTAAAATTATAAACGGCATTTCGGAGCACAGCTTCGGGACGGGAGAATATCTTACAAGACAGGACGCGGCAGTAATATTGATGCGTGCAAAAGAAGCGGCAAAAATGGTTTTAAACGATACGGCGGCGGAAAGCGATTTCTCGGATAAGGAGAATATTTCCGATTATGCCGCGGACGCGGTGTTAAAGCTTCAGAAAGCAGGGATAATAAACGGCTATGAGGACGGGAGCTTTAATCCTATGGGCAGCATAACACGCTCGGAGGCAGCAAAGATTATCTACGGTATTTTAAAGAATACGAATACTTTATAAGGCGGAGGAATGGAGAATTAAATGAAACGAACGTTAAATTTTATACTTTCATTGATATTGGCGCTTGCCTGCATCAATCCGATTTGTGTATCTGCGGACAATGAAAAAGCCGATACCTTAGCTGATGAAAGGGCGGCGGTTTTGCAGGAGCTGGGGATTGTTTCGGGGTACAGCGCAGACGGAGATGTAACAAAAACGCTGCTTGACGATGTAATCACAAAGATTACGGGGTCAAAGGCGATAACAATAAAATTTCTTAACGAAACATACAGAGATTCGCAGCTGACGGTATCGCAGACGGCGGCGGTTATGCTTGACATTGCCGGATATACAAATTACATTAAAGTGACAAGCGGTGCGTATAATACAAATTCCGTTTACATCATGGCGGACAGAACCGGAATTTTAAACGGCATTTCGGCAAAGGGCGATGATTATTTAAAAATGTCCGATTTTGTTAAAATGCTTTATAACACATTGTTTAAAACAGATGTGATGGAGGCTGTCAATTCGTCGAACAAGCTGAAATATGAAATAAAAGAGGGTAAAACCGCGGCTTATGTATACATGGATATTCTGACGGTCGAGGGTGTTATTCTTGCGTCGGGAAAGCTGAATATGACTACAAAAAGCGAACTTAATCCGGACGGAATGATAATCGGAAACGGAGTGTATACATATAAGCAGCTGCCGGATCCGGACGCGGTTATCGGAAGATACGCAAAAGGTTTTGTAAAAGAGGACGATGACGGAACGCTTCTGGCTCTTGAAATTATTGATGAAAAAAACAAGGTGCTGGAGCTGGAAAGCGGCGATATTGATTTTGACGGAATAACCGAAAGAATAATTCCGTATTATAACGCAAAAAACAGAAAGCAGGATTTGAAGCTTTCGGCATCGGTGAATGTTGTATATAACGGCGAGCTTGTGCCGTTCTATAACAGGGAGGATTTAAAGGCTGAGGACGCTTATTATTCGTTTATAGATTCAAATGACGATAAGGTGTACGATACCGTTGTTATAAGCCGATACACACCGATTCTTGTATGGCGTGCAAGCGACGGAAAGATTTCGCATACACTGGTTGATTATAACAACAATACGTATAACTTCGATGATTTTTTCAAAGACGGCTATCCGTTTGTCGAGGACGACGGAAAGGCGGCAAGCTGGCGTGATGTCGGACAATATGACGTTCTTTCGCTCAGACAGAGCAAAAACGGTGTTTATAACAAAATAATTCATAACATAAAAAAGGTAAACGGAGTTTATAAAACATACCGTGAAAATATGAATTATATAACCATTGACGATATTGAATACAAAACAACGCGTGAGTTCAGGTCGAACACTCTTATGCACTCGAAGCTGTCGGTGGGAGATAAGGTGTCGGTGTTCTTTGACAGCTTCGGCAGAGTTGTCGGTGCAATACCCTCGGAGGAAACGGATGAATATGCTGCGATTATGTCGGTTGGAGGCAAAGAGGGAGACGATTTGTACCCGATAAAATACCTGTCAAAGAGCGGAAAGGTCATACGCACAACGGTTGAGCCGACATTCAGGCTGAACGGCAAAAAGGTCTTTGCCGAAAACGTAATGACCGGCAGCACATTTCTTAAAGCGGACGGCAGCATAAAGCCGCAGCTTGTTCGGATTTCACTTAACGGAGACGGCGCGGTAAAAGAAATAACCACCGCCGACGAGAGCAAGGTCGGAACGGGAGCGGTCGGCTGCGAGGGCTTGACGCTTAATGAGGATTTCTCGGGCGGCGATATGAACCTTGCCACGATTAACGGCGGAAAGATAGGCAACAGCCGATACTATTTTGACAGCGACACGGTAAACTTTACGGTGTGTACCGATGCCGACGAACGCTGTTCGGTTGAAAGCGGAGCGCCGGAGGAGCATTTCAAAGGTATGCTTTATAACATAGACAGCGATTATCATACAGGGTTTGCGGTCTGGTATAAGACAAAAAAGACTCTGGACAGAGCGTGGGTAAATGCCGACAATGAAATATATTTGGTTGAAAAAACAGGCATTACCATGGTTAATCCGCATAACGAGGATGAAATTGCCTACGGAATCTCCGCATGGAGCTGCGGAGACAATAATTCGCCGGAGCGCAAAACACTGATATGCGAGGACGCGAATTATACAATGAATACCAATCTCTATAACTGCATGGCATGGGTATATGCAAATAATAAGGGAGTACCCGGCGGCAAGCTGAAAGGCGAATTAAAGAAAGAAATCGAGGAAAAGTGGGCAAAGACCAAATGGAGCGAAATTCCGGAGGGAAGTATTATAACGGTAAACAAGGATAACGGAATGGTAACGAATTTTGTTATACAGTACCTCGGGGATTCGGATTACTATTATGAATCAACGGAGGATAACACCCAGACCGATTCGCTTATGATAGGTAAATGGGGTTACGGCATAAACAGCGATACATTTAACGGGCCTACGATTTATACACACGGTATCGTGCAGCAGGTAAACCGTTTCGGAATTGTTGTAAACAATCATCTCCCGTCCGATACCGAGGGCGGCGAGGGCGCATATCCGCTTGCGGCATGGAACAGAACAATTCCGCTTGCCGTGAACAAAAAGATATATATTATGGATAAAGGCAACAGCCGGAATACCGTTCAGCTCGGTACGACACTGGATATTAAAACAGGTGACAGGCTGTTTATGCGGCACGTTAACGGAAATGCCGATATGATAGTTATGTTCAGATAGACCATAGCTTGCGGGAGGCGGAAAAATGAGTAAAAGAATTATTTGCGGTATATTGGCGGCTGTATTTGCCGTTTCGGCGGTGAATATCAAGGGTATGGCAAAAAGCGAAGAAGACACTTTGCCGGTTTATAAAGCGTCCGAATACTTCGATGAAAGCTTTGAGAGCAAAAATCCGAATAACGATCCGTGGACATGGCAGTATTACAAGACCGGCGAGGGTTATAAGGATATGCAGTATCCGTGCGGATGGATATCGGGATATGCTGATGACTTATCGGGCGGACAGGGCAAGGCATGGGTGGAACACAGCGATACAAATTATCAGTTTACCGCCGCGGTAGGCAGGTATTATATGACGCCGCAGCGTGAAGTTAACGGCTATACGCCGGATATAGAAGTCCGTGCCGTCAGAACGTTTACCGCGCCCTATGACGGGCGGATAGAGGTAAGCGCCGACGACGGCAGCGGAAACAGCCGAATAATCGGTTCGGATAAAAACAATCCCGGTGCATATGTAAGGATTTTAAAGAATGAAACCATGGTATGGCCGAGAAACGTTGGCGAAAACGGAATACAGATACCGTGCGGAGACGGAGTAAATGCCGGATACGTAGCCGCGGAAAAATTCGATCTGGACATCAGAAAAGGCGATAAGCTGTATTTTGAGGTTCATATGGGCGGAAACAAATGGAACACTTGGAGCAAGAGAACATACTGGAATCCCGTTGTGCAGTACACGGATAAATATGAAATCCCCTCCGCGGATTATCAGGCGTCAAAGTATTTTGACGAAGGTTACAGCAGCAAAAATCCGCAAAACGGCCCGTGGACGTGGCAGTATTACAGTCCGCAGGAGGGTTATGCGGATATGCGGTATCCGTGCGGCTGGATATCGGGATATGCCGATGATTTATCGGGCGGACAGGGAAAGGCATGGGTGGAGCACAGCAATGAAAATTATCAGTTTGCCGCGTCGGTAGGAAAGTATTATATGTGTCCGCAGAGGAATGTGGACGGCACATACGATCCCAAGATTGCAATCCGTGCCGTCAGAACGTTTACCGCGCCTCATACCGGAAAGATTTCCGTAACCGCCGATGACGGAAACGGAAACAGCCGGATTTTAGGCTCGGCAAAAAATAAAAATCAGGGCGCTTTTGTGCGGGTTATGTTTAAAGGGCGCAAGGTATGGCCGTTAACCGCCGATTTGAACGGCGAGCGCGTTCCGGCGGGCAGCGAAACGGAAACGGGTGCGGTTAATGTGGACGAAATCTTTCTTGACGTAAAAAAGGGCGATAAACTGTATTTTGAGGTTCACACTGGCGGCGGACATTACGACTACAACTTCTGGGATAAACGCACCTATTGGGATCCCGTGATAAAATATGTAAATCAAAGCTCATATGCCGATGATGTAAAGGTTACGGACGCTGACGGAAATCAGCTTACCGATTATGAAGCTGTTGCGGCAAGCGGCAGCTGCAATGTATCGGTCAGCGTAAACTCGGTGTATAAGGATTACGGACTGCTGGATATTGCCGCTGCGGTGCAAGATAAAGACGGAAAACTTATTTCCGTCGGAATGGAGGCGGCAAACCTTAAACAGGACGATACGCATACATATAATTTAATGCTTAACGGAATAAACGGTGCGGAGGGCGGCAGTCTGAAACTTTTTGCCTTTAAGGATATGCAGAAGCTGTATCCGGTAAAGCTTGACGGCATTGATACGGTACTTATGAAATCTGACGACAGCTGGATGCCCGAATATAATGATATTACGGGAGATTTTTATATGCCGTATACGGGAATGATCAGAACAAACGGCGGTGAGAGTGAATATGTGACGGCAGGAGAGAAGAAAACATTCTCCGAGCCTGCAACGCTCCATTATACCGATGTTTTTAAAGACACAATAAGCATTTCGCCCGAGACGGTTACAAAAGACGGCTGCATACTTTTTGAAGCAACCGATTTTTTGAATAAAGCAGGCGTTCGGTTCAGAAAAGAAAACAGCGGAATAACCGGAAACTTTAACGGTGCGGATATAGAAATACCTTACAGCGGCGATACGGCTTATTATGATAAGGTAAATATCGAGCTTTCATGCCCGATAACCGCTGAGGGAGATAAGCTTTATGTATCGTCGGAGTATTTTGACTGTTTTTACGGAGTAAGCGTAAACGGACAAAACGTTTCGGCAGTGATAAACCGACCCGAAAAAACAATAGATTACGAAAAGGCAATGGAATCGCTGACCGGCGGCGAAGAAGTGATTGACGGAGAAGAAATTTACAATATAAAACAGGGAAATCTCGAAAATGACGGATACGAGATGAAGTCGTATGAGCTGACGGACGATAAATTCGGCAAAGTACTCAGAATGACAACGGGTGTCAAGCCGATTACCGCATATTCATACAGGCTGTGGAGCAACACGATTCTGACTGCAAAGCCTTATTCTTACAGAGATGTTCTTGTTGCGTCCTTCTGGGCAAGGGCGACAAATATTACGGATGATACCGGAGCGGCATATGTCGGTGTGACGCTTGAAAGAACCGACAGCTGGAAAAAGGATATTTCATATGAAGTTCAGATTGATTCCGAGTGGAAAAAGTATTATATTCCGGCTGAGGCGGCGGCTGACGTAAAGGCAGGCGGAGCATGGCTGGGACTTCATTGCGGATTTAAGCCGCAGACGGTTGAAATCGCAGATTTTAAGATAGTAAATTACGGCAGAACGGTTGATATTTCTTCGCTTGAAAAAAACATCAAAAAAAGCGAGACCTACAAAGGCAGGGAACAAAACGCTCTTTGGAGAGAGCAGGCGCTGAAACGTATTTTGAAATACAGAACAAATGAGGTCACTGTCAAGGTTGTCGATAAAAACGGAAATCCGGTCAGCGGTGCGCAGGTAAATGCGGATATGACAAAGAATTCGTTTATCTTCGGAACGGAAGAATCCGGCTACAACAGAGAAAAATTAAGCCCGTATATTGCCGATAATTTCAACGGAATAACCGCAAGCTATGCCAAGCTTGGCAGCTATAACGAAACAGATATTAAAAATGTACATGATTATGCAAAAGAGCATAATATGTTTATAAGAGGTCATGCTCTGGTGTATGACGACCGCGGTTTTATGTGGAATGACGACAGCGAGGAATGTAAAAAGTGGGATATGTATAAAAACGTATACGGAGATACGGAGGAGGAAAAAAGAAGTAAATTTGATGCGTATATAAAGGACAGACTGGAAAAATTCACGGATTTTGACCATTGGGACGTGTTAAACGAGCCTGATACGGTGTACCAGTTAAGGCGCAGATTCGGCAACGGATTTGCGGCGGAATGGTTTAAGTCGTTTGATAAGTATAACAAACAAAATCCAAAGCAGGCAAAAGCATATGTCAACAGCTGTGCGATAAGCGGTTTCACTAAGCAGGACAGAGCCGCAAAGAACTTTGCGGATATGATTGACGATCTCAAAAACTGCGGAGCGAAAATTGACGGCGGAGGTATTCAGTGTCATCTTCGCGGAATAATATATCCCCAGGATTTATATAATCAGATAGATACTGTTGCAAATTCGGTAGATGAGGTAACGATAACGGAATTTGATATAAAGGCAATGACGGCGGATAATAAGGTAAAGCAGGAGGACGAGCCGCAGCTTGAAGCGGATTTGGTTCGTGACATACTGATTGCCGCATACAGCAACCCCAAGACAGCAGGATTCTTTACATGGGGAATTTGTGACAGAAATCAGGAGTGCGGTTTATTGCTTGATGAAGATTATAACGAAAAACCGACTTACAAAGTCTGGCGTGAGCTTGTCAAAGGCGAATGGGAAACAAAAGCATCGGGTGTAACCGATAAAAACGGAGAGTTTACGTTCAGAGGACATCTTGGCGAATACAGGGTAAGCAGCGGCGGTGCGTCTGTGCCGTATACCCTGACACAGGGTGAAAAAGGAAGTCTGACACTTCAATTAAATTGATTTTTAAAGCAGGAAAGCGCCGTTTGGCTTTCCTGCTTTAATATATGCGTATAAAAAATTTTCCTGTCGGGATTTTCAAATTTTCGTGTCGATTCTTGTGCAATTGGGAGAATTTGAAGCAAGTAAACTTAAATTGTTGATTTTGCTCATTATATGTGTTATAATCGGATAGAAAAAAATATTATATGGATCTTAATCCCAAACCAAGGAGGAAAATAAATGATTTGTCCGAAATGCGGAATGGCAAATGACGGGGAAACGAAAATTTGCAAAAATTGCGGAGCTGTGATGACAGAGCGCGGTGAATGATGACACAACCGTAAAATACACAATGTATGTTGTGAATTGTAATGAATGGATATCGCTCCGGTATGCGGCAAATGCGGATTCGGAGGTTCTTGCAACGATACCGTTGGGAGAATCCTGCGGATTTATAGAACGGTCGGAAAACGGATTTTATAAAATAGCATATAACGGAAAAGTGGGTTATGCACTCGCACAGTATCTGAGCACCGATAAGCCGAATATTGAACACAAAGCCAATCAGGCACCGTCAACGCAGATAATGTATGTTGTAAACTGCGATGAATCCATAACGCTCAGACCGAGTGATAACGTAAATTCCGAGCGTTACAATAGAAATGGGGTATGGAGATAATCCTGTTGATGAAACGCAGATTGAGGAAATTTATCAGAAAAATAAAAACATATTCAAAATAATTTCAGAGGAGCTGTAAAAAATTTTACAGCTCCTTTTAAGGTGTCATAACACGGATTTTTATCTAAAAGAATTTTCAGTGTTTTTGCGTGGTGCGGAAGGTTAATTCCGTCATGCTTATCATTAAAATCACAAAAACAAGCAAAAACACAGGCATTATTTCAAAGCCTGCCCAATTGCCGAGCAAGCCGAACAGCGGCGGAATAAATGTCGAACCGACATAAGCGCTTGCCATTTGTATTCCTATTATAGCCCCCGAATTTTCCGCACCGAAATTATTCGGCGTGGAATGAATAATACACGGATAAATCGGAGCACAGCCAAGTCCTATCACGATGAATGCGGCGAAAGCGGCAGTATATGACGCCGTAGGAATCAGCAAGGCAATAATTCCGCAGATTAAAATGCAGGTTCCCATAATTATCATTTTTCTGTCGCCCAGCTTATCCGTTATAAAACCGCTTATAAATCTTCCGGCGGTAATTCCGATGTAAAACAGCGACGCAAAATTTGCCGAGCGTTCGGCAGATATGCCCTTTACCTGCGCAAAATATGTACTTGCCCACTGCATGGAGGTTGCCTCCGCTGCGCAATACGCAAAAAATCCGAGCAGCAAAAACGGCACGCCTTTGATTTTAAGCGCATTCAGCAAGCCTACGCTTTTTTGTTCCCGTATATCGCCGTTATTGTTTACATTCCAGACGGGTAAGGTTATAAGCAAAATTATTCCGATGACAAGCTGAATAAAGCCTACCGTCCTATATCCGTTGTTCCATACCGAATTTGTCAGAGCATATCCCATTATAAACGGACTGACTATCGTTCCTACTCCCCAAAAGCAATGCAGCCAGCTCATATGCTTTGCCTTGTAGTGAAGTGCGATATAGTTATTTAATGCGGCGTCAATCGCGCCTGCGCCGAGACCGTAGGGAACGGCAAAGGCAATAAGCATTCCGAATTTTGTCGAAAAAGAAAATCCGAATAATGCGACAACCGTAAGAAATACGCTTATTACAGTAACCCATCTTGTTCCGAGCTTTCTCGTCAGTTTATCGGACATAAGACTTGATACAATCGTTCCGCCGGATATAACCATAGAAACAATCCCCATAAAGGAAACCGGTACGTTTAATTCGGCGTGCATAGCCGGCCAGCCCGAGCCGAGAAGCGAGTCGGGAAGTCCGAGGCTTATAAAAGCAAGGTAAATAAGTGCGAGTAAGAAGCTGTACATTTCAATCTCCATTCCGCCGCTGCATGGCGGCATAAATCATGCTCATGCTCGCGAAAAACGGCGAGATGCGCATTATTCTACGGATTATATCACAATCCGTTCATAAAAGCAATAGTTTATTATTTTTTTCAGCGTACTTCTTTGTTCAATTGTCACCCATCATTGACAATTGAACAATATAACGGTATAATTTGCTTTTTTAATCTTGATTTTCGCACTGCAAAATGATATAATAAAGTATAAACATATTTTTATAACGGCGAAACGGAGGTGCAGTGGTGAAAATATACATTGTCCGCCACGGACAGACCGACTCAAATTTAAGGCACGCCTGTGTGGGGCGCAGCGACGTACCGCTCAATAAAACAGGCGAGGAACAGGCACGGCGGCTGGCGGAAAGAACAAAAGATTTTGAAGTTTCGGCTGTATATACCAGCCCTCTTGTGCGTGCGGTAAATACTGCAATGCCGATTATAGGAATAAGAAAAAATGTTAAGCTGATAATGAATTACGGGCTTTCGGAGCGTGATTTCGGCTTGTGGGAGGATATGAATTACCGCGAAATAGAGGAAAAATATCCTGCCATGTTCAAAAAGTGGCAGTCGGGCGGCTATCTGGACGCACCGCCGGAGGGCGAGAGCGTTGCGGATATGCAGAAACGCACCGGAGACGCACTGGATAAAATTATCGCAGCGCATGAGGGCGAAAATCTGCTGCTCGTTTCGCATATGGCGGTCACGAGAACGATTTTGGCACATCTTTTGGGTTTAGAGCCTTGTCAGAGTATGTGTTTCCGTCTTGACAACACAGGCATTGCAGTTGTGGAGTATTCGGACGGAAAAGGCGTTCTGACGGGATTTAACATATAAAGTTATGGAGGAGAAGGAATGGAAAACGTAAGAAGAATTTATGTCGAAAAGAAAGACGGCTTTGACGTCGAGGCAAAAGAGGTTTTGGAGGATTTACGTCAGAATCTTTCCATGACGGGTCTTGAAAGGGTCAGAATTATAAATCGCTATGACGTTGAGGGAATAAGCGATGAAGAATATTCAAAGGCGCGTAATCTTATCTTTTCGGAACCTCCCGTGGATAACGCATGGGACGAGGAAATGGGCGAAACGGACGGCAGAGTGTTCGCCGTTGAGTTTTTGCCGGGACAGTTTGACCAGCGTGCGGCATCGGCAGAGGAATGTATTTCGATACTTACGGAAAAGGAACGCCCGAGAGTACGCAGCGCAAAGGTATATGTACTTATGGGAAACGTCAGCGCCGAAGATGTCGAGGCGGCTAAAAAGTACGTTATAAACCCCGTTGAGGCACGCGAGGCATCGCTGGAAAAACCGCAGACTCTCGATATGGATATAGCATATCCCGAGGACGTAAAAACCGTTGACGGCTTTAATGACATGAATGACAGCGACATTGAGGAATTTATCGGCAAAATGGGATTTGCCATGGATGCGGACGACCTCAGATTCTGCCGTGAATATTTCAAAAATACGGAAAAAAGAAATCCGACGGTAACGGAGCTGCGCATGATAGACACATATTGGTCGGATCATTGCAGACACACAACCTTCTCAACCAAAATAAATAAAGTTACCGTTCCGGACGGGAAATATGCGGACGTTATCCGTGACGCATTTGAGGAATACAAAGCCGCAAAAGCGGATTTGTATTCGCCGGACAGAAACGTCTGCCTTATGAATATGGCGACGATTATTGTAAAGCAGTTAAAGAAAAAGGGACTTTTAAAGGAAATAGACGAATCGGAGGAAATAAACGCCTGCTCGATAAAGGCAACTGTTGACGTGAACGGACATGATGAAGAATGGCTTATCATGTTCAAGAACGAAACACACAATCACCCGACGGAAATAGAGCCGTTCGGCGGCGCTGCAACGTGCCTTGGAGGCGCAATCCGCGATCCGCTTTCGGGACGTTCCTACGTGTACCAGGCTATGCGCGTGACGGGCGCGGGAGACCCGAGAAAAACTCTGGGCGAAACACTCCACGGCAAGCTTATGCAGCGTCAGATTACGAAAAAAGCGTCGTCCGGTTACAGCTCCTACGGAAACCAGATAGGTCTTGCAACGGGACAGGTTCAGGAAATATATGACGAGGGCTATGTTGCAAAAAGAATGGAAATAGGCGCGGTTATCGGTGCGGCGCCGAGGGCGAACGTTGTGCGTTCCGTACCGTCAAAGGGCGATGTGGTAATTCTTTTGGGCGGACGTACCGGACGTGACGGTATCGGCGGCGCAACAGGTTCTTCAAAGGCGCATAACGATGAAAGCGTGGTTACCTGCGGCAGTGAGGTTCAGAAAGGTAATCCGCCGGTTGAAAGAAAGTTACAGAGACTTTTCAGGAGCAATAAGGTTACAACGCTCATAAAACGCTGTAATGACTTTGGCGCAGGCGGCGTGTCGGTTGCTATCGGCGAGCTTGCGGACGGACTTACGATAAATCTCGACAAAGTCCCCAAAAAGTATGAGGGACTTGACGGTACGGAGCTTGCCATAAGCGAATCACAGGAAAGAATGGCGGTTGTGGTAAGGAAAGAGGACGCGCAGAAGTTTATCGGATATGCAAACGAGGAAAACCTCGAAGCAACAATCGTTGCAGAGGTAACGGACAAAAACAGGCTTGTGATGACCTGGCGCGGCAAGACAATCTGCGATATTTCAAGAGAATTTTTGAATACCAACGGAGCGGTAAAAAATACCGACGTCGAGGTTGTTCTGCCGGATAATGTTAACAGATTTTTCAATGCGTATGTCGTGGGCGATGTGAAAGAAAAATGGCTTGAAACGCTGTCGGATTTGAATGTATGCTCACAAAAGGGACTTTGCGAAAAATTCGACTCGACCATAGGCGCATGCAGTGTGCTTATGCCGTTCGGCGGAAAGTATCAGCTTACTCCGTCCGAGGGTATGGCGGCAAAAATCCCCGTGCTTAGCGGCGAAACAAACAGCGCAACCGTTATGACGTTCGGCTATAACCCGAAGCTTTCGTCGTGGAGCCCGTATCACGGTGCGGTTTATGCGATAGTTGAATCCGTATCAAAGGCAGTGGCTTTGGGCGCAGATTACAAGACGATATACCTGACCTTCCAGGAATACTTTGAACGTCTCGGAACAGATCCGAAACGCTGGGGAAAGCCGTTTGCGGCTTTACTGGGCGCATATACGGCGCAGCTTGAACTGGGTATTGCGGCAATCGGCGGCAAGGACTCGATGAGCGGTTCGTTCAATGAACTTGACGTTCCTCCGACGCTGACGTCGTTTGCGGTTGCTCCGGTAAAGGCGGACAAGGTTATTTCACAGGAAATAAAGAAAGCCGGCTCAAAGCTTGTGCTGTTCAGCGTTAAGCGCGATGAAAACGATTTGCCGGATTATGAAAAATTAAAGCAGATGTACGAAACCGTACATTCGCTCATACAGTCGGATAAGGTGCTGTCGGCAAGCGTTGTAAAAGGCTTCGGCTTGTGTGAAACGCTCTCAAAAATGGCATTCGGAAACAAAATAGGCATAAAGCTTGATAAAAACGTAACCAACGATATGCTGTTTTATGCTCCGCTCGGTTCGATAGTGCTTGAGCTTAAAGACGATGCGGACGGTGAATTTACGGTTATCGGCGAAACACAGGAAAAACCGTCAATAGATATGACGGGATTGTCGCTTGATATAGACGAACTGTGCGCGGCATGGCAAAAGCCGCTTGAAAAGGTCTTCCCGACAAAGGCGGGCAAATTCGGCGCAGAACCCGAAACCTTTGCATTTAACGGCAGAAGTGCGGCTGTTGCCGGAGAAAAATTCGCAAAGCCGAGAATTTTCATTCCGGTATTCCCGGGAACAAACTGCGAATACGATACCGCAAGAGTATTTGAAAGAGCCGGCGGCGCACCGGATGTATTTGTCGTAAGAAACCTTACGGGCAGCGATGTTGCGTATTCGATGTCCGAAATGAAAAAACGTATAGACAATGCGCAGATTATCATGCTGCCGGGCGGATTTTCCGGCGGTGACGAGCCGGAGGGCAGCGGAAAGTTTATTGCAACGGCGTTCAGAAATCCGCTTGTAAAAGAGGCGGTTATGAATATGCTTAAAAACCGTGACGGACTGATGCTCGGCATATGCAACGGTTTCCAGGCGCTCATAAAGCTCGGTCTTGTGCCTTACGGCGAAATCCGCGATCTTGACGCGGATTCTCCGACGCTTACGTTTAATACGCTCGGACGTCATATTTCACGCATGACTTATACAAGAATTGCGTCAAATAAGAGCCCGTGGCTGGCAAATGTCGAAACGGGAGATATGCACACGATAGCCGTTTCGCACGGTGAGGGAAGATTTATCGCATCGGAGGAGCTTGTCCAAAAGCTTGCCGAAAACGGACAGATTGCAACGCAGTATGTAAATCCGGACGGCGAGGCAACATATTCTCCGGAGTGGAATCCGAACGGCTCGGTATCGTCAATCGAGGGTATAACCAGCCCCGACGGACGTATTTTGGGTAAAATGGGACACAGCGAGAGAATAGGCAAAAATATTGCCTTTAACGTTCCCGGAAACAAGGATCAGAAGCTGTTTGAAGCAGGCGTAAATTATTTTAAATAATAAAGTCTCAATGGGGAGGGGCGGTTCAGTAACTGAGCAGCTCCTTCTTTGTTACAGATATATTAAATTTATATTTATGCTGTTTAAATGAAAGTATATATGTGCTATAATGGTACAATAAAATATTTGGAATGAGGAATTTAAAATGATTTTTGAAAATTATGACAGAATAGTGTTTGCGGGTGATTCGGTAACAGATATGGAAAGCTGCAATCCTGTGGGAGAGGGACTTTTCGATAATCTTGGCAGAAGCTACGTAAGAATAGTTGAAAACTATCTGGTAACAAGCTATCCGGAGCTTAATATAAGAGTTACAAACTCGGGAATAAGCGGAAATACAAGCAGAGATTTACTGGCACGTTTCGACAGAGATGTCGTTGAGTTAAAACCCGACTGGGTTTCAATCTGTATCGGCATTAACGACGTGTGGCGTCAGTTCGATACTCCGGCAATGACGGATTGCCAGGTTCAGCCCGATGAATACGAGAAGAATGTTGAGGAAATGATTTTAAAGGTAAAAAAATCCGTTAAGGGAATCTTTATACTTTCTCCGTATTATATGGAGCCTAACCGCAGCGATATGATGCGTGCGAGAATGGACGAATATGTTGAAATATGCAGACGTCTGGCACAAAAGCATAACTGCCGCTTTGTGGATTTCCAGAAGATGTATGAGGATTTCTGCAAAATACGTCATTCCTCCTGTATAGCATGGGATAGAATTCACCCCAATCAGATGGGCGCAACATTGATGGCAAAGGAATTTTTAAAGCAGTGTGAATTTGATTTCACAAGATAACCCGATGTAACCAAAACGGACGATGCACCATATTATACAAAAAGTAAAAATATGCGTATAATGTGAGGTGTCAGAAGTGAGCAGACTGATTATCGACGGAGGTGTTCCGTTAAGCGGCACGATACGGGTTCAGGGCGCAAAGAACGCCGTGCTGCCGATTCTTGCGGCGACGGTGATTACGAACGGTGAATGTGTTATCAGAAACTGTCCTCAGCTGAGAGACGTGGATAAAACGGATTTGGTGCTTGAAAGACTGGGGTGCAGCGTAGTGCGCAGCAAAAATACCGTTACGGTAAATCCGAACGGCTTCTGCTCGTGTGAAATATGCGAGGAGCTTATGCGTGCGATGCGTTCGTCAATCATATTTCTCGGAGCGATAATAACACGGTGCGGACGGGCAACGGTGAGTATGCCGGGCGGCTGTCCGATAGGATTAAGACCGATAGATCTGCATCTTAAAGCTTTAAGGGAGCTGGGTGTGGAGATCGAGGAAAAGCACGGTTACATAAACTGTACGGCGCATAAGCTTCGCGGCTGTGACATACATCTTGATTTTCCGAGCGTGGGAGCGACGGAAAACGCAATGCTTGCGGCTGTGTGTGCGGAGGGTACGACTGCAATATCCAATGCGGCACGTGAGCCGGAAATTGTCGATTTGGCGGATTTTCTCAATCTGTGCGGTGCGCGGATAAGCGGCGCAGGTACGGACTGCATAAGGATTGACGGCGTGGAAAAACTGCACGGCGCGGAATATACCGTCATGCCCGACAGAATCGTTGCGGCAACGTATCTTGCCGCGGCGGCGGCAACCGGCGGCGAGGTGTTTCTTACCGATGCCGAACCGGAGGACATGGGCGCAATGCTGTCCGTTCTGGAGGATATGGGTACAAAGCTTACTGTCGGAAAAACAACAATTCATCTGAAAAGCCGCGGCAGACTCCGCGCAGTGCGTACTATGCGCACGATGCCGTATCCGGGTTTTCCGACGGATATTCAGTCGCCGTTTATGGCAATGTCCGCACTGGCTTTCGGAACAACGGTGTTTGTGGAAAATATTTTTGAAAACCGCTATCAGCACGTTGAGGAACTTGCGCGAATGGGTGCGGATATACGCGTTGAGGGAAGAAATGCGGTAGTAAGAGGCGTTCCGCATCTGTATGCGGCAAATGTTGTCGCAAGAGAGCTTCGCGGCGGTGCGGCGCTTGTGATTGCGGCGCTTGCGGCTGAGGGCAGAAGTGAGATAAGCGGCGTTGAATATATAGAACGGGGATACGAGGACATAGATAATTATCTGCGCTCCTGCGGCGCAAAAATTAAAAGGGAATAGATGTAATATGGACAAAAATGACGGAAAAAAGAGTTCTGCCGCCATGCATGGCAGGCGTGTGAAAAAAAGTGAATATGACGGCGTAAAAAAGCGTTCCGAAACGGAGAAAAAGCCGGAAATCCGCTTGCTCAGTGAGGAGGAAATACGGAAAAAATACCGTGCGCAGTACAGACAAAAGCAGCTTAAAGAGCAGAGAATACGTGCTTTGCTGGTGACGCTGTGCGTGATTATAGTCGTGTCGATACTGGTGTTTATGACTCCGATATTCAATATACGCTCGATTTCCGTTGCCGGAAACCAGATTGTAACGCTTGAAGAAATAGATGACAGAATAGGCTCTCTTTCGGGCGAAAATCTGTTTCGGGTAAGCACGGAAACGGTGAGAGGCAGACTTTCCGATTTGGCGTATATCGACAGCATTACCGTCACAAAGCGTGTGTTTCCGCCGTCGGTAAAGGTTGAAATAACCGAATGCCGCCCTGCCGGATATATTAAAATCAACGGCTATGACGTAGTGATAGATTCATCACTTAAAGTCCTGGACGACAAAAACAATCTGCCTACGCAGTCTATACCGGAAATAACCGGATTAAATTCGGATGATTATAAAAAAGGAAAAGCCTTTGAAACCGACAGCCGCGAAAAGGACGATGTTTTGAAGCTGTGCCTGGAACACATGGAGGAAACAGGCATTATAAGCGGTGTAAATTCGATTGATTTATCAAATCTTACGGGAATTGAGTTTATGTATCAGAACCGTATAAAGGTTCTGTGCGGTTCGCAGATTGATTTGGCAAGAAAACTGGCGCTGTTCCGTGAAACTGTCATGAGCAGCAATATTGACGCGGACGCAAAGGGAACAATCGACCTGACTGTATCGGGAAAAGCCGTGTTTGACAGATAATGCGGACGAAAATCTCCAAATTACACCAAAAATATGGAAAAAAGTTAATAATTCGTACATTATCAATTGAATTAGCATAAAAATACACATTAAAAACCAAAATTTTTTGTGCATATTTTTTGAAATTAGTTGAGAAAAACTATTGAATAAGTTCCGAAAACATAGTAAAATATGTATATATGTGTTTTAGCAGTTTCTCAGTTGGTGAGGAAACCACGAAGGAGGATATAATAATGAGCGTTATGCCTATCGATATTGAAGAAAACAATACAATAGAGGGTGCAAGAATAAAGGTAATCGGAGTCGGCGGCGGCGGAAACAATGCTGTTGACAGAATGATAGAAGCAGGAGTAACAAAGGCTGAATTTATATGCGTAAATACCGATGCGCAGCAGCTGTCATCGGTAAAAGCTCCGACGGTGCTTCAAATAGGAGAGAAGCTTACGGGCGGCTTGGGCGCAGGCGCAAAGCCGGAAATCGGACGCCAGGCAGCGGAAGAAACAAAAGATGAAATAAAGAATCTTGTAAAGGATACGGAAATGGTATTCGTAACCGCAGGAATGGGCGGCGGTACGGGTACGGGCGCTGCTCCTATTATTGCCGAAGCAGCAAAATCCATGGGCGTGCTGACGGTTGCGGTAGTAACAAAGCCGTTCTTCTTTGAAGGCCCTCAGAGAATGAGAAACGCCGAAGAAGGAATAAAGCAGCTTGCCGAAAAGGTTGACGCTATTGTTACGATTCCGAACGATTTGCTTTTAAAGATTGCGGATAAAAAGGTTACGATAAAGGATTCGTTTAAGCTTGCGGATGATGTTCTGCGCCAGGGCGTTCAGGGCATAATAGAGGTAATCACGCAGCAGGGTATCATGAACTGTGACTTTGCCGATGTACGCACGATTATGAAGGACAGCGGCGTTGCACACATGGGTATCGGTATCGGCAAGGGCGAAAATGCCGCGCAGGATGCCGTACACGCAGCAATCGAAAGCCCGCTGCTCGAAACAAACATTACGGGCGCCGAAAGTGTGCTTCTTAATATCACCGGCGGCAGCGAATTTTCGCTTGTTGACATGGGTGAGGTATCGGGTATCGTGCGCGATATGGTTTCGGAAGAAGCTAACATTATTGTCGGTACCGCAATGGACGAAAATCTTAAAGACGAAATTAAGGTTACGCTTATCGCAACGGGTCTTGACGGCGGCAGAAAGGATCTGGACGCGGAGTCGATTAAGAAGATTACTCCGAAATTTGCTCAGACAAGCAGAAGAAACGCGTCAAGCTTTAATTCATCACTCGGTGACGACGACAGCGCTATTTTCCAGAGAAGACTGAAATCAAAAATGAGCGATATAGACGTGCCGAATTTCTTTAAACCGAATAATTAAATGACGTGATAAAAAGGATTGCCGCAGCAGGCAATTCTTTTTTTGAAATAAATTGTTTGATGCTGTTAAAAATGTATTGATTTTTTGCGAAATTAATAGTATAATATATACTAAAGGAAATAACATGAAAAATACGCTGTGTACCATGCCTTATTCGGGGATGCGTTTTATGTGTTATGGTTTGTGCCGCTATACGGCGGAACTAATGTGAAAATAAGCCTATCATTGGATTTATGCTGCCGCGGGCGGCGGAACGGAGGTTATTGATGAAAGCAAAGTACAAAAGAGTGCTTTTAAAAATCAGCGGTGAGGCTCTTGCAGGGCCTAACGGCTTCGGTCTTGACGAAACAACTATCACAAATATATGCGAAAATGTTAAAAAGATAGTTGATATGGGTGTTGAAGTATCTATTGTTGTCGGCGGCGGAAATATCTGGCGCGGCAGAAGCAGCGAAAAAATGGACAGAACACGTGCGGATCATATGGGTATGCTTGCAACGGCAATAAACGCCCTGGGACTTTGCAGCTCGCTTGAAGCGCTCGGAGTGCCGACAAGAGTGCAGACCGCAATCGAGATGCGCCAGGTTGCCGAACCGTATATAAGAGGACGTGCGGTACGTCATTTGGAAAAGGGAAGAGTTGTTATTTTCGGCTGCGGAACGGGAAATCCGTTTATGTCAACCGATACGGCTGCGGCGTTAAGAGCGGTTGAGATGGAGGCTGACATTATATTGTTTGCAAAGAATGTTGACGCAGTTTATGACAGCGACCCGAATGTAAATCCGAATGCCAAAAAGTATGATGTGCTTTCATTCGGAGAAATTCTGCATAAGAATCTGGGCGTTATGGACTCAACGGCGGCATCGCTTTGCCGTGATAACAAAATGCCTATTCTCGTTTTCGGTCTTAACGACCCGAAAAACATTGTGCTTGCGGTAACGGGCAAGAAAATCGGAACACTGGTTAATAATGAAGGTAAATAAAGAAAAACGGAGGAAAGTAATATGGGAAAATATCCGGAAATTGAATCAAAAATGGAAAAAAGAATAGACGGCTATTCAGGAGAATTAAAAACAATACGTGCAGGCCGTGCAAATGCGTCGGTGCTTGATAAAGTAGCAATTGATTATTACGGCACAATGACGCCGATTAATCAGGTGGGGGCAATTTCCTCACCGGAGCCGAGAATGTTGGTAATTCAGCCGTGGGACGCATCGGTTTTAAAGGAAATCGAAAAGGCAATAAACATTTCGGATATAGGTATAGCGCCGCAGAATGACGGCAAGGTTATCCGTCTGAGTTTTCCGCCGCTTACGGAGGAAAGAAGAAAAGAGCTGGTAAAAACGGTTAAAAAGTACAGCGAAGAAGCAAAAGTTCAGATAAGAAATATCAGACGTGACGCAATGGAAACTTTCAAGGCACAGAAGAAGAACGGTGAAATCACCGAGGACGATTTAAAGGGTATCGAAAAGGATATACAGAACCTTACGGATAAGTACATCAAGGAAATCGAGAGTATCGACGCTGCCAAGGAAAAGGAAATAATAGAGGTTTGATATTGATTGAATTACACACCGCAGAGGTTTTCTGCGGTGTGTAATGGTAAAAAGGAGAATTTATGTTATTTCGCACAAAAAAGAATGTGGATATAGACACTTCCGCACTGCCGCGTCATATCGGAATTATAATGGACGGAAACGGACGCTGGGCAAAAAAAAGAGGATTGCCGCGCAGTGCGGGGCATAAGGCAGGCGCAGAATCGCTTAAAAAAATAATCACCGAGGCAAATAATCTGGGCGTGGAATATATAACGGTGTATGCGTTTTCGACGGAAAACTGGAAAAGACCGAAAGAGGAAGTCGATTATCTGATGGGACTTCTGATGGACTATCTTATTAACGCTGAAAAAACGCTTGCCGGAGAAAACGTTGTAATCCGTGCAATCGGCTCGCGTAAGGAGCTTTCGGAGGAAATGCAGCGTCAGATTGTAAAAACGGAAGAATTTACAAAAAATAACACCGGAATTGTAATGAATATTGCCCTAAATTACGGCGGCAGAGAAGAAATTCTTCATGCGGTTAAGGATATAAGCCGTGCCGTTAAAGCAGGGGAAATTTCGGCGGACGATATAAGCGAACGCAATATTTCGGATGCGCTTTATACGGGCGGTCAGCCGGATGTGGATTTGCTTATAAGAACAAGCGGCGAGATGCGTTTGTCAAACTTTATGCTGTGGCAGGTGAGCTATGCAGAGATGTGGTTTACCGATAAGCTGTGGCCGGATTTCAAGCCGGCGGATTTGAGAAAGGCGATATACGACTTTCAAAACCGCGGCAGACGCTTTGGGGGAGTTTAACGATGCTGACGAGAATTATTACATCTATTGCCGCACTGGTGGTGTTTGCCGCTGCGCTGATGCTTAAACCGATAGTTTTTACCATTGCTTTGTCGGCGGTTATATTTGTTATGCTGTATGAATGCTATCATGCGGCAAAATATGATACGGCGGTTAAGATTTTGGGATATGTCTGCGCGGCAATTCTTATAATAGGATTTTTTATGGAAAATTATGCTGCGGCAGTGACAGGCGTTATTGCGCTGTTTATGATTGCCGTTGTTGCACTGCACGGAAAAACCGACTTCAAAACGGTGTTTTCGGCGGAGGTTATTACTCTTTATGCGGTGACGTTTATGAGCTTTATTACAAAGTCGCGCGCAGATTTCGGCACTCCCGAAATGCTTTTGATTTTCATATGCGCATGGTCGTCCGACACAGGAGCGTATTTTGCCGGAACGTTTTTCGGAAAACATAAGCTTATACCTCATGTAAGCCCCAAAAAGACCGTCGAGGGGGCAATCGGCGGCGTGGCGCTGAGTGCGCTTGTAAGTATGGCTTATATGTATATTCTGCAAAAATCAGGCATAGACTTTTTGGTAACGAAATATTCGTATATGGCGGCTGTGGGCGCGGCGGCGTCTGTGCTGTCGCAGTTCGGCGACCTTGCCGCATCGGCAATCAAGCGCGACTGCGGCGTTAAGGATTACGGCAAAATCTTCCCGGGTCACGGCGGATTTATGGATAGATTTGACAGCGTTATGTACATTGCGCCGTTTGTTTATTATGTTTTAAATTTAATAGTATAAAGGATAGTTGTTATGGCATTCGGAAAAATTTCGGTACTTGGCTCTACCGGATCGATAGGTACGCAAACCCTTGAAATCGCAAGGGAATACAGGGATATAAAAATTGCGGCTTTAAGCGCATATTCAAATATTGAACTGCTTGAAGCACAGGCACGCGAGTTTAAGCCAAAACTTGTCTGCGTGATAAATGAGGAAAGAGCGGCGGATTTAAGGGTAAAGCTTGCGGATACCGATATAAAGGTGGTAAGCGGCAGGGACGGTCTTACCGAAGCAGCCTGTGAGGAAAGCGCCGAAACGGTAGTTACAGCGGTGGTAGGCATAAGCGGACTTGAACCGACAATTGCGGCGATAAAGGCAAAAAAGAATATTGCTCTTGCCAATAAGGAAACGCTTGTAACGGGCGGTCATATAGTCATGAAGCTTGCGGAGAATACGGGAGTTAAAATTCTTCCCGTAGACAGCGAACACAGCGCAATTTTTCAATCCTTGCAGGGAATGAGCGACAAAAAGGAAATAAAGCGTATCATACTTACCGCGTCGGGAGGAGCGTTTTTCGGCAGGAAGAAAGAGGATTTAATAAATATCACGCCCGAACAGGCGGCGGTAAATCCCAACTGGAATATGGGCGTAAAGGTTACGATAGATTCTTCAACGCTTGTAAACAAGGGACTTGAAGTTATTGAGGCAAAATGGCTTTTCGGTGTGGACGCGGACAGAATAAAGGTTGTTGTGCATCGGCAGAGCGTGCTGCACAGTGCGGTGGAATTTACCGATAATGCCGTTATAGCGCAGCTTGGTGCGCCCGATATGCGTTTGCCGATTCAGTACGCACTGACGTATCCAAAGCGTTATCCGATGAAGAATAACGAGCTTGATTTGATAAAATACGGCTCGCTGACCTTTGAAGAACCCGACACGAAAACCTTTTATGCGCTGGAATTGGCAAAGCAGGCGTGCCGTAAGGGAGGAACGCTGCCGACAACCTTTAACAGTGCGGACGAAGCGGCAGTGGATTTGTTTGTAAAAGGAAAAATTTCATATCCCGAAATAACGGAAAAGATAGCGTATGCAATGGAAAAAGCGTCGTTTTGCGAAAATCCGTCTGTTGAGGAGATTATGGCTGCCGACAAAGAGGCAAGAGAACTGGTAAAATAATTTTTCGGAGGGAGCGGTTATATTGATTACGGCAATCGTAACGATAGTTATGTTTCTTGTAATGGTTTCATTGCATGAATTCGGACATTATATTGTAGCAAGACTGCTTGATTTTAAAATTCTGGAATATGCGATAGGTTTCGGCCCTGTCATATTCAAAAGCAAAAAATCGGAAATACAGTATTCGGTGAGATGTATACCTCTCGGCGGATTTTGTAAATTTGAGGGCGAGGACGAGGAAAGCGACGACCCGAGAGCGTTTAATAACCAGGCAGTGTGGAAACGTATGCTTGTGGTTGTTGCAGGAGGTGTGTCGAATGTTATTCTGGGATTTTTGCTGTTTTTATTAATAGTACCCATGACCTCGCCGATACTTACCAACACGGTTGAAAACGTTGTGGAAAACAGCTATATCGAGCAGGCGGGAATACAGCCGGGCGATAAAATCGTTAAAATAAACGGACACAGAATAAGCTTTTACAGCGATATAAGCCTTTATACTCAGAGCTTTAAAAAGGACGAACAGGCGCAGATAACCGTAAAAAGAAACGGCGAAAAGCTTGATTTTACGGTAAAGCCGACCGAGCAGATAATTGTTCAAAAATATACGGAGGACGGTATCGAATATACCGATACGATAAACGGGCATGAAAGCAGCGAGTTTTACGAATACTCCGACAAAATCAAAAAAGATGAAGAAAAAGTAGGCACGACTTCTACGAATACACGCTATATCATAGGCTTTACGCCGCACCGCGAAAAAGTTACGTTTGCAAACGTATGGGGCGAAGCGTGGAACGAAACGCGGTTTGTGGTAAAGCTGGTGTATCGTTCCGTGGGCGAAATGGTTGTCGGAAAAGTCGGCGTGGATCAGATGTCCGGCCCTATCGGAATAGTGAACGAAGTCAACACTGCCGTAAATTCGGGCAGCGAATCGGCGCTGTATGTGCTTAATCTGATTGCACTACTGACGATTAACTTAGGCGTGTTTAATCTTCTGCCTATTCCGGCGCTGGACGGCGGCAGGCTTTTGTTTATGCTCATAGAGTTTATCAGAAGAAAACCTATTCCGCCGGAAAAGGAAGGTATGGTTCATGCGGCAGGTATGCTTTTGCTGCTGCTTTTGGTAGTGTTTGTGTCGTTTAATGATGTTATGCGTTTAATAAAGTGATGTAAAGTACCATGAAAATTCATGGCATGATTTGTGCCGCTGCATAGCGGCGGAACGGAGAATTTTATGAGGAAAACAACAAAAACCGTCGATATAGGCGGTGTAAAAATCGGCGGAAATAATCCCGTGGCGATTCAGTCGATGTGCAATACCGATACGCGCGACGTGAAAGCAACGGTAAACCAGATTCTGCGCCTTGAAGAAGCAGGCTGTGAAATAATCCGTGTTGCCGTGCCGGATCAAGAGGCGGCGGCAGCGGTGGCGGATATAAAAAAGGCAATTCATATACCGCTTGTTGTTGATATTCATTTTGATTACAGGCTTGCATTGGAATGTATGAAAAACGGTGCGGATAAAGTCAGAATAAATCCCGGAAACATAGGCGGAACAGACCGTGTAAAAAAAGTAGTCGAAACGGCAAAGGAACGCAGTGTTCCGATACGTATCGGAGTGAACGGCGGTTCGCTTGAAAAAGAGCTTATCGAAAAATACGGCGGCCCTACCGCCGACGCACTCGTCGAAAGCGCAATGCGCCATGTTAAAATTCTTGAAAACGAGGATTTTGACAATACGGTAGTGTCGATTAAGATTTCAAATGTGCCGGTTATGATAGAAGCATACAGAAAATTCAGCGAAATATCCGATTTGCCGCTGCATATAGGCGTAACGGAGGCAGGAACTTTAAGGAGCGGAACAATTAAATCCGCCGTCGGCATAGGTTCGCTTTTAAGCGGCGGAATAGGCGATACGATGCGTGTATCGCTTACGGCAGACCCTGTTGAAGAAATTTATGCCGCGTATGATATACAGAGAATCCTCGGACTGCGCAAAAAGGGCGTGCAGCTTGTGTCGTGCCCGACCTGCGGAAGAACGCGCATTAATCTGATAGAAATTGCAAACGAAGTCGAAAAACGCCTTGCAAATGTGGATAAGGATATAACCGTAGCGGTTATGGGCTGTGCGGTAAACGGTCCCGGCGAAGCGCGCGAAGCCGACATCGGCATTGCCGGCGGCTGCGGCGAAGGACTGATTTTCCGCAAAGGTAAAATCATAAAAAAAGCGCCGGAAAACAAAATAATAGACGAATTAATGAACGAAATAGAAAAAATCTGATTTTTTTTAAACCTTTTGGTTGGAAAGGAATGGATAAATATGAAGAAATATCTTGTTATAAACGGTGTAAATATGAATATGCTCGGAGTGCGCGAGCCGGAAATATACGGCAAAAAAACACTCAAAGATTTGGAGGAATACATCTCATCGGCGGCTGAAAGACTTGGCGTTGAGGTTGATTTCTTTCAGAGCAATTACGAGGGTGCAATATGCGAAAAAATTCACGCGGCATACGGTGTTTATGACGGAATAGTAATAAATCCGGCGGCACATACGCATTATTCCTATGCAATCCGCGACGCATTGGGCGCAGTGAAAATTCCGGCGATAGAAGTGCATATTTCAAACATAAACAGCCGTGAGGAATTCAGAAACACCTCCGTTGTCGTGCCGGAGTGTATCGGACAGATATGCGGATTGGGCTTTAACGGATATGTGCTTGCATTGGAGGGACTTATTGATGCTGCAAAGGCTTGATAAATTGAGAGAAAGCATGGAGGACGGCACAGCGGCGTTTATTTCGGGCTATCCGAATATATTTTATTACAGCGGATTTACGTCGGAGGACGCATGGCTTGTTATTTCGCATGACAGGCAGGCGCTTATTACCGATTCGCGCTATACCATTCAGGCAAAGGAGCAGTCGCCGGAGTTTGAAATTGCGGATATAAAAAACGGCTGGGAAACGCTGTTAAAAGGTTTTGGCGAAAAGCGTATAATTTATGAAGAAGATATGATTTCGGCAGGCGAGCTGCGAAGAATACGTGAAAAAGCGCCGGATAAGGAATTTTGCGAGGGACAGAAAAAAATTAATCTTCCCAGGCGCATAAAGGATAAAAACGAAATAAAGCTGATTGCCGAAGCGGAAAGAATAGGCGACGAAGCGTTTTCGTATATTCTCGACAGAATAAAGGTAGGGGTGACGGAGCGCGAAATAGCTTTGGAGCTTGAGTTTTTTATGAAAAAATGCGGAGCGTCCGCACTGTCGTTTGAGACGATAGCCGCATCGGGCAAAAGGTCTGCGATGCCGCACGGAACGGCAAGCGGCAAAAAAATAGAAAACGGCGATTTTCTGACGCTTGATTTCGGCTGCGTGTTTAACGGCTACTGCTCGGACATGACAAGGACGGTGGTTGTCGGACGTGCGGACGACAGACAAAAAGAGATATACAATACCGTGTTAAAGGCGCAGACAGCAGCGCTTGATGCGCTTAAAAGCGGAAAGCGGTGCAGCGATATTGACGCACTTTCGCGCGGGATAATAACCGATGCGGGATACGGTAAAAATTTCGGACACGGACTCGGTCACAGTGTGGGTATTGAAATACACGAAGCGCCGACTTTGTCGCCGAAATGTAACGATTTGCTTGAAGAAGGACACATAATCACGGTTGAACCGGGGATTTATATAGAGGATTTCGGCGGAGTGAGAATAGAGGATTTGGCCGTAATTACGGCGGACGGTATTGAAAATCTAACTCATTCGCCAAAGGAACTTACAGAACTTTAATTGGGGGCGGTTTATGTGGCAACGTGGATTGTGCATCTGCGCATGGCGGATTATTTTCTGAAAAAATATAATTTTCCGTATGCGTATGAATTTGCCGCCGGAAATCTCGGAGCGGACTGCGGCTACGGAAAAAAAGACAGCTTCGGGGAGTTTACTCCTCCGCCGCAGGTCACGCACTGGACGCCCACCGGCAGCAAACGTGACTGCGAATACAAAAAATTTTATAAAAAATACTTGGAAGATAAAAAGAAAACCAAAGCATTTTTCTTTTATCTGGGATATTATACTCATTTGCTTACCGATATTATGTGGTCAAAAATGATATGTATACCCACATACGAAAAATATGCCGATGAATACAAAAAAGACCCCGAATTTTTAAGGGTAATAAAGCTTGACTGGAACGATCGGGATTTTCAGTATATGGAAAACCACCCCGAATTTGAACCGTATAAAATAATCGAAAACGGCGGCGGTGTGGCGGATTATATGCCATACTACGAAAAAAATCAGCTGAACACGCAGATAAACGGTATTGTAAATTACTATAAAACGAAGGTTACGGAACGCGATATAAACCGTAAATATGAATATCTGACCGACGGTGATTTTGATGATTTTATATTGAATGCGCCGCAGGTGATAGAGACGGATTTTGTAAGAAAAGGAATTTTATAAAAAAATAAAAAAAACACTTGCAGTTTTCGTAAAAGTATTGTATAATAATAAGGTGAGTACGGTGATAATGCCGTAATTAAGAATGAACTTTCGGCGATGATGACCGAGCCCGTGCGATTGAAAACCGTGAACCGTGTCAGATGGGGAACCAAGCAGCACTAAGCGGAATTTTCAATGTGTTACGGCAAACTCGGTCTGAGCCGATTAAAAAAGCGGACGCCTGAGGGCGTTTTTTGGTATAAGGAAGGTTTTTATGGCACATCAGGCTATTTACCGTAAATGGCGGCCGATGGTGTTTGAGGATATAGTCGGTCAGCAGCATATAACCAAAACACTGAAAAATCAAATAACAAGCGGCAAGATAGGTCATGCGTACCTTTTCTGCGGAACTCGCGGAACGGGCAAAACTACGTGTGCCAAGGTGCTTGCGCGCGCCGTAAACTGTCTGAATAATCATGACGGTTCGCCGTGTAACGAATGTGAGATATGTAAAGGGATTATTGACGGCAGTATACTTGACGTAAACGAAATCGACGCCGCTTCAAACAGAAAGATTGACGACATTCGTGAGATTATCTCCGATGTAAAGTATGTGGCGTCTGCCGCAAAGTATACCATATATATTATTGACGAGGTGCATATGCTCACCACGGAGGCATTCAATGCGCTTTTAAAAACTCTCGAAGAGCCGCCGGAGCACGTAATATTTATTCTTGCCACAACCGAGCCGCAGAAAGTGCCGCAGACGATTTTGTCAAGGTGTCAGCGGTTTGATTTCAGACGCATACGCACAGACGATATAATTTTAAGAATGAAAGAGATAGCCTACGGCGACGGACTTAATATATCGGAAAAGGCGTACAGAATGATTGCGCATATGGGCGACGGCTCTATGCGTGACGCTCTGAGTGTGCTTGAAAGGGTTGTTTCAGCGTCGGGAACGGATGTTACGGAGGACAGCGTGATAGAATCGCTGGGACTTTCGACGCAGGATAATGTTTTCGGAATTATGGACGCAGTGATAAATAATTCGCCCGACGATATTTTGAAGATTATAGATGAGCTGCTTGCAAACGGACGCGACTTGTCAGCGTTTGCAGATTCGGTTATAAAGTATCTGCGAGACCTTATGATTTGCAAAGTCAGCAGCGAACCGGATAAAATACTTGACTACGGCAGTGAAGATATGGTAAAATTAAAGGCGCAGTGTGATAAGCTGTCTTTTGAAAAGATAACAAACGGCACAACTTTGCTTTCGGACGTAAAGGCGGAGGCAAAATGGGTAAAAGCGCCAAGAGTGATTTACGAGCTTGCTTTCATACGCTTTGCAAGACCGGAGATAGACTATACGCCGGAAGCCTTGATGGACAGGCTTAAAGAAATGGAAAATAAGGCGTCCTTTGGCGGAGGAGCGGATAATTCCGCGCTTGAAGCGCGTGTTGACGCATTGGAGAAAAAGCTTAAAAACGGAGTTGTACCTCAAAGCAAAGCCGAGGAAAAAAAGCCGGAGAAAAAAGCGGAAAAGACCGTGTCGGCAAGGCTTTTTGTGCCTATTCCCCAAGAGGAGCTTAACGGCGATAATCCGATTGTGGCGCTGGCAAAAAAGTGGGATAAGCTGTCCAAAACAATTTGTGCGCAGGCGGCGCATTTAAAAGCGTTTTTGCTTAACCGTCCGATTGCCATAGATGCGACAGGCTTTATTCTTCTTTTTAAGCGTGACGAGGAATTTTCAAAAAATCTGTTCTTGCAGTACAAGAATGATTTGTCAAGGCTGTTCAGGAAAATTTCGGGTACGGATTATCAGATTAAAAGCGCATTTGAGGACGAGCTTGAAGGGAATATAATCGATTATTGGAGTCTGAAACCTAAATCTCCGCAACGGACGGACGAAACGCCCGAAAGTGAAGATCCGCTCGATGCGATTTCAAGTGATTTTGCGGATATTGTGGAGTTGAGCGATGAGAAGGAGTTTGTAAATTATAATTCGGAGGACGATAATTTTGAGCAGTCCGAAATAGACGAAAATTCGGACAGCGACGAGGAGGAATTTCTTGAAGGGAACGAAATTCCCTCCGACGATGAATAGCGGTAATTTTTCGGATAATTTATCCGACATATGAATATAAAGAAAGAGGTAAAAAACAATGGGAAGATACAAAGGATTTTCAGGTTCGGGAATGAACACAAACAAAAACATGAGCAATGTAATCAAGCAGGCTCAGAAAATGCAGGAGGAAATGGAAAAGGTTCAGGAGGAGCTTGAGGACAAGACTGTTGAGGCAACCTCCGGCGGCGGAGCTGTTACCGTAACGGTTAACGGAAAGAAAGAAATTGTTTCGATAAAAATTCAGCCGGAGGCTGTTGATCCCGAAGATGTTGAAACGCTTGAGGATTTAATCACAGTAGCCGTAAACGATGCGGTTAAGCAGGCTGATGAAATGATGGCAGAGGGTATGAGCGCCGTAACGGGCGGACTTAATATCCCGGGATTGTTTTAATCATGCACGCGGCGGCGATTGAAAAGCTGATCGAAAAATTCGAGCAGTTCCCCGGTGTGGGCAGAAAAAGCGCCGAACGTATGGCGTTTTACGTGCTTGAAAGAATGTCTGATGAGGACGCCTTTTCCTTTGCCTCGGTAATTACCGAGGCAAAGGAAAAGGTTAATTTTTGTTCGGTCTGCCAGAATCTGACCGACACAGACCCCTGTGCCGTATGCACTTCTCCCAAACGGGATAAGTCCGTAATATGCGTTGTGGAAAGTCCGGAGGACGTTTCCGCAATCGAGAACACAAATGAATATAACGGACTTTATCATGTGCTTCACGGTGCGCTGTCGCCCATGGATGGCATAGGCCCGGATGATATACGTATAAACGAGCTGCTTTTGCGTCTGTCGGACGGCGCTGTAAAGGAGATTATAATGGCAACCAATCCGACAGTTAACGGTACTGCAACAGCGGTTTATATATCCAAGCTGCTTGTGCCGTTTGATGTCAGGGTTACGCGTATTGCGCACGGAATCCCGGTAGGGTCGGATTTAGAGTATGCCGACAAGATAACACTGATAAAGGCTATGGAGGGTCGTCAACCCTTACAATAGCCGTGATGCCGATATCTTACTCATAACGAACTCATCGCACCACTCGGAGTACATGTGTACGCCGTCGGGTGCGTTTCGTCCGTTCTGAGCAAAATCTCGGCATCACGGTACCCACCGATATTCCCCCATAACGAGCATATCATCGCACATTCGGAGGCTGGTCGCAGGCAACAGCCTACTGCTCGCCCATGCGACCGGGTACAATATGTACGCCGTCGGGTGCGTTTCGTCCGTTCTGGGCAAAACCATGTAAACTTCATGTAATGTTTTTTTGCTGCAATCGTAAAAAACAGACCGACACTTTTATTGCCAATCTGTTTTCAAAAAATCTTATCGGATTTTAAAGAAATTTTTATAACTTCTTAGAAAGCAGAGCTCTTTCATACCCTCTCGAATTATCGGAGGAGAGCAGATGAAATCCGCAGCTTTCGTAAAAATACATTAGCGGCTTGACGGTGCGGCAGGTGTGCAGAAGTATTTCTTCCACGTTTGCATCACGCATAATTCCGACAGCCGTATTTATAAGCACTTTTCCTATTCCGCTGTTGCTCTTATTGTTTCTTACGGCAAAACGCGTAAGATATGCCTTATTGTCAGGCAATACTTCAAGGCGCACGCACCCGACTATGACATTCCGTTCAAAAGCAACAAGAACAAGCTTGTTTTCCACATCGCTTTTTATATCCGCATATGTTTCCTCCAAGGCGGCAACGTGCTGTGCACCGGAGCAGCTGCGGTACTTTGTGAACGCCTCTTTTGTAAGCTCCGCTATATCGTCAATATCGCTGAGTACGGCACGGCGTATACCGAAAAATATTTCCTCCACCGCAAATGCTCCTTTCCGAATTTTTTAACCCATAAGTGTTGCCATAACGGCTTTCTGTGCGTGCAGACGGTTTTCTGCTTCGTCAAATATCACGCTCTGCGGCCCGTCTATAACGTCCTCGGTTACTTCAAAGCCTCTGTATGCCGGCAGACAGTGCATAAATACCGCGTCCGGCTTTGCTTTCTTAAACAATTCCGCATTAACCTGGTACGGAATAAAAATCTTCTGTCTTTCCGCTTTTTCGCTTTCCTGACCCATTGATACCCATGTGTCGGTGTAAACTATATCCGCGTCCTTGATTGCTTCGGCAGGGTCTTGTGTGAGAACAAGTTCCTTGCCGGCAGCCTTGAAGTCCGCCTTTGCATTTTCAACAACCTCTGCATCGCACTGATAGTCCTTCGGAGTACCGATTGCACAGTTCATTCCTGCTTTTGCACAGCCGTACATAAGCGAGTGCGCCATATTGTTGCCGTCGCCCACATATGCAAGCTTTAATCCCTCAAGCTTGCCTTTATACTCGTATGCGGTCATTAAATCCGCAAGTACCTGACACGGATGTAATAAATCCGTCAAAGCGTTTATAACCGGAATTGACGCTTCTTCGGCAAGCTCGATAACGTCCGAATGAGCGTAGGTTCTTATCATAATTCCGTCAAGATAGCGTTCAAGCACCTTTGCCGTATCGTGTATTGTTTCGCCGCGTCCGAGCTGTATGTCGTTTGATGATAAAAACAGCGGATAACCGCCCAGCTGCGTCATTCCGACCTCAAACGAAACCCTTGTACGAGTTGATGATTTAGTGAAAATCATTCCGAGAGTTTTTCCTTTTAATATCGGGTGAGGTGTTCCGCTTTTCTGCTCCTTTTTAAGCCTTATTCCGAGAGAAAGCAAATCCTCTACTTCTTTTGCGGTTAAATCGTGTAAGCTGATTAAATCTTTCATAATATTTGTTCCTTTCATATAATCAATTTCCTGCAAATGTGTAAATTCTGCGGCACCGTGGGGCGATGCCGCAGGCACACGGGTTAAGGGACCCTTGAAATTTGCAGTCAAATACTGCCTAAAACCATGTCCAGCTCGCTTATAAACAAGTTAATATCATTCTTTGAGATTATAAGCGGCGGTGCAAGACGTATTGTAACTCCTTTGCAAAGGCTTGTCAAAAATCCGTCTTGGAAAAGCTTTGTAAATACCTGTTTTGCGATTTTCGCATCAAGCTCTATTCCTATAAGAAGTCCGGCGCAGCGCACATCTGTAATTTTATCGGGATATTTTGCCTTTAAATTATTAAGCTTTTCCTTGAAATATACGCCCATTTCATTGGCGTTTTTTATAAGATTTTCATTTTCCAAAATCTTGAATACGGAAAGCCCTGCTGCGGTTGCAAACGGATTTCCGCCAAAGGTTGTGCCGTGGTCGCCCGGCTCAAAGCCGGATGCCGCTTCGGCGCTTGCGCATACCGCTCCGATCGGTATACCTCCGCCCAATGCCTTTGCACAGGTGAAAATATCGGGATAAATTCCGTACATCTGATGTGCAAATAAATGTCCGGTACGTCCCATTCCGGTCTGAACCTCATCAAATATCAGAAAAATCCCCTTGTCGTCACAAAGCTTTCTTAATTTTCTTACATATTCCTCGTCCATCGGATGAACACCGCTCTCGCCTTGGATAAGCTCTATCATAATCGCCGCAGTTTTGTCCGTAACCGCCTTTTCCATGGCTTCTATATTGTTTGGCTCTACTTGCTTAAAACCCGGGGTAAGCGGCTTGTACGGCTCCTGATAATGCGGCTGCCCCGTTGCGGCAACGGTTGCAAGCGTTCTTCCGTGGAACGAATGGTCAAGCGTGATGATTTCGCTTTTGTCAATTCCTTTTTTATAAAAATAAATTTTCGCAAGCTTTATTGCGCCCTCGTTCGCTTCTGCTCCGCTGTTGCAGAAAAACACCTTTTCCGCACAGGTTGATGAAACGATTTTTTCGGCAAGCTTTGCCTGGTTTTCTATGTAATAGAGGCTTGATGTGTGAATAACTTTGTCAAGCTGCGCCTTTAAATCGGCAATAAATATCGGGTGCTTATGCCCCAGAGCGTTTACCGCTATTCCGCCGAGAAAATCGTAATACGTTTTTCCGTCGTCGGATGTAAGCTTCATTCCGTTTCCCGATACAAAGCAAACCGGCAGTCTGTCACCGAATGTATTCATATAATATTTTTTATCTGATTCAATAATTTCGTCAAGCATTTTTAACTTCCTTTCCGATAACGTATATTATACATCTTTTTGAATAAATTTTCAATACTTCTTTAACATTTTCGTTGTAAAAACCAAAATATGCAGCATAGAACGCTGCATATTTGTGATTTGTAATGAATAATTATTCTGTTTTGACCGTAAATATACATAATATCATATATATTTGTCAACAGCGTCCTCATATTCGTCCTGTGACTGTGCACCGACAAGTTTTTCCATAACCTCGCCGTTTTTGAAAATCAGAACTGTCGGGATTGATACAATACCGTATTTTACCGCAAGCTCTGCCTCCTCGTCAACGTTAACCTTGCCGACCTTGGCTTTGCCGCTGTATTCGCGCGCAAGCTCCTCGATTATGGGAGCAACCATTCTGCACGGGCCGCACCAGCTTGCCCAGAAATCCACAACAACGGGAATATCCGAATGGAGCACCTCATTTTCAAAGCTTTCATTTGTCAATGTTAATTCCATAGTTTTTCACCTCCGAAATTTATCTGTTGTATATTTTTTGTAATTTTGCCGATTATTATTCATATGCGGGAACGCTGCTGTGAAGCATATTGCCTGCCGGAGCGGTGTAGAGCAGCTTTTCGACGAATCCCGTCTTGCTGTATGTGTATTGCTTTACGGACGTACCCGTACCTAAAACGGTATATACGGTTATGGCGTATGCTCCGTCGGAGGTTTCGCCTATGTCGTAGTATATTCTGCCGTTAGAGATATTCTGATTTAACAGTATATAATAATCGTTTCCTATCTTAACTTCAAGCACCCATTTCTGCGAATCGTTCCATAATATTTCCCCGTTGTCGCTTTCGGCGGAGGTACTGAGTTTTATTGTGTCGCGCTCGCCGTCATTGTTAAGATCGCATTTGAAGGTGTCAACCTCCGACCATGTCTGCTCTATCGGTGATGATTCACTCTTTCCGATGTATTTTCCGGCATCGGGTGTTTCCTTGGGCGCGTCCGGCTGCGCCTGATTTAACGCAGGCAGCGCCTCGGGCGTTGACGTGGTCTGCTTGGGAATTGCCGAGCTGATGTTTGAAGAATGTTTTGTATAGCCGGCGTAAAATCCTCCGCCGCCTATTGCCGCTGCGCATATAATGCACAGAAATACTTTTAATACCCCGTTTGATTTCTTTGCCATCATTCCACCTCTTTATCTATATATTTATTATCGGTTATTTTGCATACCGCTCTGCCGTTGGTTAAGTCGGTAATTTCCGCAATGAGCCTTTCGGTACTGCACATCGGCGAGCATATTTTAAACGTCACTGCGCTGTCGTAGAGCGTGTCCTCGGTTATATATCCGTCCCCGGCGATTTTATGCTGAATCCTGCCGGAAAGGGTGTAGTCGGTTTTTACGGAAAGTATGTCGCATTTTTCGCGCATAATAATTCCCGATTTTTTAAGCCCCTCGCTTGCGGAAGTGCCGTAAGCGTGAACCAGTCCGCCCGTTCCCAAAAGCGTTCCGCCGAAATACCGCGTCACCACCACTGCCGCATCCACAATATTCGCTTTTCTTATCGCGTCAAGTACGGGCATTCCTGCCGTACCGGACGGCTCGCCGTCGTCGGAATAACGGAATATATTGTTCGCGTCGATAACGTATGCGTAAACATTGTGCGTTGCGTCGGGATACCTGGAGCGTATTTCCGCAAGAAATTCAAGTGCGGTGTTTTCGTCCGGCGCAGGAGTTACGTTTGTTATGAATTTGGATTTTTTCTCTATAATAAGATTTTCCGACGGTACGGCTACCGTCCTGTATCTGTCCTTATCAGACATCTGTATACTCCTTTATTCTTTCATACATTCGCGCATCTACCAGCATTTCCATAACCGTTCCGCTTTCGGAATATTCCTCGCTGATAACCTTTTCGCTTTCGTGCAGCTCGTTTACCAGTGCGCCCTCGCTGTAAGGAATTACCGCTCTTACGCGTACCTTTTTACCGGGTGCGGTATCGGCTATCGCTTCTATAAGCTTGTCGGTATTTTCTCCGCTTTTTGCGCTTATAAACACGTTTTTGTCATAATTGCTGCTGACTATTGGCGAAGCATCGAGCTTATCGCATTTATTGAATACGCCGATTACGGGTTTCCCCGATGCGCCTATTTCGTCAAGCACACTTTCGACAATGCTTATCTGATTATCGCGTTCGGGATTGGACGCATCAATTACGTGTATCAGCAAGTCCGCAACCACAGCCTCTTCAAGCGTGGACTTGAATGCCTCTATAAGCTTATGCGGCAGCTTGCGTATGAAACCTACCGTGTCAACGAGCAGTATTTTTCGGTTATCGTCGAGTATTATCGCGCGTGAGGTGGGATCAAGCGTTGCAAAAAGCTTATCCTCCGCAAACACGTCCGAATTGGTAAGCGTGTTTAAAAGCGTTGATTTGCCGGCGTTTGTGTAGCCCACAAGCGCAGCGGTTATAATGCCGTCCTTTTCGCGCCGCTGACGTATCAGCGTGCGGTGTTTTTTCAGCTCCGCTATCTGTTCCTCAAGTGCGGATATTCTGCGGCGTATGTGGCGTCTGTCACTTTCAAGCCTGCTTTCTCCGGGACCTCTTGTGCCGATTCCGGCGCCGGTACGGCTAAGCTCCGTTCCCAGTCCGCGCAGACGAGGCAGACGGTATTTAAGCTGCGCAAGCTCCACCTGCAATTTGCCCTCGCCGCTCTTTGCTCGCATTGCAAAAATGTCAAGTATAAGCATTGAACGGTCAAGTATTTTAACGCCGAGAAAATCCGATATGTTGCGGATTTGCACGGGCGACAGCTCATCGTCAAAAACAACCATATCCGCATCAAGCGTTTCGATTGCGGCTTTGATTTCTTCAAGCTTTCCCGTTCCCATGTATGTTGCCGCTTCAATGTCGGCTTTATTCTGCACAACCTCGCATACGGCTTCGCCGCCTGCTGTTTTAACAAGCTCGCTCAATTCCGCAATGGATTCTTCGGTTGTATCATGCAGCGCATCCCCCCTGCCGGTATGAACTCCGGCAAGTATTGCGCGTTCTTTCTTTTCTTCCGACTCAGTCATAATTTCCTCTTTATCCGATAATATTATTTCCACATATATTATACCAAACTTTAACCGTTTCGTACAGTAAATTTTGAAAAAAAAATAAATTTTTTTGAAAAATCTATTGTAAAATCACAAATTTATGGTATAATGGATAGGTATTAATATATTTTCAAAGAAACGGAGGTTTGGAAATGGATAAATTCTTTCTGGCGCTTCATCTGGTAGTGGCATGTATACTTATATTTGTAGTGCTTGCTCAGGAGGGCAAAGACCCCGGTATGAAGGGTATTCAGGGTGCGTCTTCCGATATGGGCGACTCCTTCTTCAAAAAAGCGGGCGGTACAACAAAGGAAGCTATGTTTATCAGACTGACAACGACAGTTGCAATTCTTTTCCTTGTTACGACTCTCGTATTGGTTGTGCTTACGGCTTCACCGTCATAATTTAAACAGGAATAAAAACCGCCCGTGTCCGCAAAAATCGGACATGGGTGTTTTTTTTGCGTAAAATCAGCTTGAAAAGCTGCGTAATTTGTGATATTATAGCATTATATTTATGCGGAGGAAACGTAAATGATAAATGACGGTATAAAAAAAGCGGTTATCGCTATGAGCGGCGGCGTGGATTCGAGCGTTGCTGCGCTTCTGACGGCGGATATGGGGTTTGAGTGTATCGGCGCGACCATGAAGCTTTTTAATAATGACGATATAGGCGAGAAACGGGAAAATTCCTGCTGTTCGCTTGAGGATGTGGAGGATGCGCGCAGTGTGGCGCACTCTCTCGGAATGAAGTATTATGTGTTTAATTTTTCGGATTGTTTTCGTGAAAATGTAATAGATAGGTTTATAGACGCCTATGAAAACGGCAGAACGCCAAATCCCTGCATTGACTGCAACAGATATTTGAAGTTTGACAAATTGTATCAGAGAACGCGTGAAATAGGGTTTGATTATGTTGTTACGGGGCATTATGCGAGGATTGAGCATAACGGCGAAAGGTATATACTGAAAAAAGCACTTGACGATACAAAGGATCAGAGCTATGTATTGTACTCCATGACGCAGGAGCAGCTTGCACATACGCTTTTTCCTTTGGGGGCGCTAAAAAAGACCGAGGTAAGGGAAATTGCCGAAAAGCATGGTTTTATAAATGCAAAAAAGCATGACAGCCAGGACATATGCTTTGTGCAGACGGGCGGATATGCGGATTTTATACGCCAATATACCGGCAAAGACTATGCCGCAGGGGATTTCAGAGACACAGACGGAAACGTTATCGGACGGCATAGAGGCATTATTAATTATACGATCGGACAGCATAAGGGTTTGGGAATATCGACGGATGAGCCGCTGTATGTAAAAGAAATATGCGTGAAAGACAATGCGGTAATTTTGTGTAAAAGCGAGGAGCTTTTTTCGAGAAAGCTTACAGCGAAAAATATAAATCTGATTTCTACCGATAGTATCGAAAAGCCTATGCGTGTAACGGCAAAGGTGCGCTACCGTCAGACAGAGCAGCCGGCGACGGTGGTTCAGACGGGTGAGGATACGCTTGAATTTGAATTTGACGAACCTCAGCGCGCCGTGACAAAGGGTCAGGCGGTTGTGATTTATGACGGCGATACGGTTGTCGGCGGCGGAACAATACAATAAATTTCCATAAAAATAATTCTGTTTTGTTGTTATTCCAACATACTTTTTTGCTTTGATGTAATATACTGCAAGCATAACATCAATCAAAAAAACGGAGGAATTTATATATGGAAAATAAAATGTTTTGTTTTCAGTGCGAACAGACAGCAGGCTGTGCAGGCTGCATGGGCAAAGCCGGAGTATGCGGAAAAACAGCCGATGTCGCAAATTTGCAGGATGAGCTTACGGGTGCGCTTGTAGGGCTTGCCCGTGCGGCAGGCGGCGGAGTGCCGGACGAAAAAATCAGAAAGCTGATTACAAAAGGCTTATTCACAACAGTTACAAATGTAAATTTTAATGAGGAAAGCATCAAGCGTCTGATTGCCGAAGTGAGAGCAGAAAAGAACAAGCTTGTTCCGCAGTGTGCCTTGTGCGTGTCACCCTGCGGCAATAACGACGAATATGATATGTCGGAAATCTGGGATGCCGATGAGGATATACGCAGTCTGAAATCTTTGATATTATTCGGCATAAGGGGCATGGCGGCATATGCGTACCATGCGGATTTGCTCGGATATACAAGTGATGAGGTGTCGGAGCTGTTTGTAAAGGCTCTTGCGGCAATCGGTGAAGATTGGGGTATGGAGCAGCTGCTGCCGATAGTGATGGAGGTCGGCAGAATAAATCTTATCGGAATGGAAATGCTCGATAAGGCAAACACGGAAACCTACGGAACTCCCGAACCGACACAGGTTTCTCTTAAAGTGGAGAAAGGCCCGTTTATAGTTATATCGGGACACGATTTACTTGATTTAAAGCTGCTGCTCGAACAGACCGACGGCAAGGGCATAAATATCTATACGCACGGCGAAATGCTGCCGGCTCATGCCTATCCCGAATTAAAGAAATACAAGCATTTAAAGGGCAATTTCGGTACTGCATGGCAAAATCAGCAAAAGGAATTTGCGGATATTCCCGCGCCGGTATTGTTCACCACAAACTGTCTCATGCCGCCAAAGGCAAGCTATGCGGACAGAGTTTTCACAACGGAGGTTGTGTCATATCCCGAAATTGTTCATGTGGGTGAGAACCGCGATTTCACACCTGTTATAGAAAAGGCTCTGGAGCTTGGCGGATATAGCGAGGATAAGGAATTTTGCGGCATAAACGGCGGTAAAACCGTTATGACGGGCTTCGGTCACGGAGCGGTGCTCGGCGCTGCCGATAAGGTTATCGGTGCGGTAAAGAGCGGAGCAATCAGGCATTTCTTCCTTGTCGGCGGCTGTGACGGTGCAAAGCCGGGCAGAAATTATTATACGGAATTTGTTAAGCAAACTCCAAAGGACACCGTTATTCTTACGCTTGCCTGCGGAAAATACCGTTTCAACGATTTGGACTTGGGCGAAATTGAGGGTTTGCCGAGAATTATGGATATGGGTCAGTGCAATGACGCATACAGTGCGATTAAGGTTGCTGTGGCGCTTGCCGAAGCATTTGAATGCGGAGTAAACGAATTGCCGCTGTCAATGATACTGTCATGGTATGAACAGAAAGCAATCTGCATATTGCTTACGCTTTTGCATCTGGGTATAAAGAATATCAAGCTTGGCCCGACGCTTCCGGCATTTATTTCACCGAATGTACTGAAATATCTTGCGGAAAGCTATAATATTGCACCGATTACAACACCGGAGGAGGATTTGAAACAAATCCTCGGTTAAAATAAAAAAACTTCTCCTGCTGCGGCAGGAGAAGTTTTTTATCTTTTGCGGTATTGCGACGGCAGGCACCCAACGTTGCGGCAGAATACATCACTGAAATAACGCGTATCCTCATATCCGACAGCATTCGCCACCTCGTAAATTTTAAGCTGAGTATTTTTCAAAAGCTCTTTTGCCTTGTCTATTCTTACCGAAATCAGATAATCCTTAAAATTAATTCCCGTTTCTTTGTAAAACAGCGTACTGATGTAATTCGGCGAAAGCTCTGCCACCTCAGACAAAATTTCAAGGGTAATCGTCTGCGCGATATTCTCCGAAACATATGCTTTAATCCGATTGACTATTCCGGCATTCTTTTGTTGCAGACATTCCTGTATGCGGTGCGATATATTAATTGAAAACAGCGTAATAATGTCGCACAGCGCAGATGATGACTGACAGTTGCCGAGTTTTTTTAAAAGCTCGGGATTGACGATATTTGATGCAATCTCGGAGCTTGCCTTATACAGCGCCGACATCGCTGCGGAGGCAAAGCGTATGCAATGCTGACGTATTGCCGGCAGCGATATTCCCGAATTATCGAACAGCGAAAAAAGATTTTTCAAAAGCTCGCTTATCTGCTCATCGGTTCCGTGCGACAGCATAACGGAATACTGCTTCTGATAATTTTCGTAAGCGTCAAACAAATCGTCAACCAACAGCAAATCCCCAGCATAGATAATCTGCTTTTCGTCGTCGGGCAGCGCATAGAGCAGCGCATTTTCCGCCGAGGAACTGCATTGGGGCAGTTTTATAATGCTGTTAAAAACCTCGCTTATTGCAATAGTGAAGCCGCAGTCCGCATTGTATGATAAAAAGTCATACAGTTTTTGCGAAATCTCCAATGCACAGGAAAGCGCTTTTTGATTATCCTTGTCAAATCTGAAAACAAGCGTAATAATGCTGTTATTTAAAAAAGGAATCGTTTGAGCGTCACAAAGGCTTGTCACGCTTAAAAGCTGTCTGAAAAGCAGATAGCTTTCAAATTGTTCCTCCGCAGAGGCGGTAATCGGCTGTAACTTTATGAGCATAACGCAGAATTGCCCGTCCGATACGGAGGTGCCGAGAAAATCAAAGCTGACGGAGGTGTCATGCGTTTTGTAAAATCCCGACAGCATATCAAAAAACCACGACTTCAAAAAGAATTTGCTCTCTTTGAGGTTATCATAAAACAATTCAAGCTTTTCCTCGTTTTTGCGCTCGTTTATAATGCTGTCGCGGATTTTTGAAATAAGTTCAAACAGCTCCGCCTTTTTTATCGGCTTTAAAACGTAATCCGTTACTTTGAGGTGCATTGCACGGTGAACATATTCAAATGTATTAAAACCTGTCAGAAACACGAATTTTGTGGACGGCAGCAGCGTAAGCGCCTGTTCGGCAAGCCAAAGGCCGTTTCGCTTTGGCATTTCTATATCCGATATAACGATGTCGGGGCGCAGCTGCTTGATTTTTTCAAGCGCTTCTTCGCCGCTTTGCGCCGAACCTACTATATCTATGTCATAATCCGACCATGGCAGAGAAACAAGTCCCGTCCTTATCAGTTCCTCGTCATCAACTATAAAAAGAGTTACATTCATTCAAAATACCTCTCTTTCAGCGTGGCGGTAACGTCAATTCCGCCGATTTCGTTTTCTTCGTAATGCAGTCCGCATTCATTGCCGAAATACAGCTTAATACGCTGATTTACGTTATGTATACCGTATTTTTCGATAGGCTCGTCGGGCGAAAATTCCTTGTCAAGCAGCCTGTTCATCTTATCCACATCGCCGCCTTTGCCGTTGTCGCTGACGGTCAGGTATACGTAGCCGTCCTTTTTCGTGCCGGTAATGGTAATCACGCCCATGTACTCAAAATTGTCAAAGCCGTGTACGATGCAATTTTCCACCAGCGGCTGCAAGGTCAGCTTGGCAATCCGGCAGGGCAGAATGGATTCGTCAATGTCAAATTCGGTGTTGAGCTTGTCTTTAAAGCGTATTTTCTGTATTTCTATATAGCTTCTGATTTGGTACAGCTCATTTTCAAGCGTTGTAAATTCCTGCCCCTTATTCAGCGAATATCTGAAAAAACTTCCGAGAGCCGTAACTATGCTTGAAATATCCTCATAACCGTGCTGCTGCGCCATCCAGTTTACCGAATCAAGCGTGTTGTAGAGAAAATGCGGATTTATCTGCGCCTGCAAGGCTTTAAGCTCCCATGTTTTCTGACGTTCAAAAAGGTCGTTTATGTCCGTCACGAGATTGTCAACCGTACTCATCATCGTATTGAACGACTTGTAAAGTTCGCCTATTTCATTGTTGTAGGGAACGTCGCAGCGGAACGAAACGTCCTTTTCAAAATGCTTCATTATTGAACAGAGGTTGTATATCGGCGTTGTAATCGAGCGCGAAAGCACCGCCATGAGCGCAAGCGACAGCAGAATACATACGATGGACGTAAGTATTATTATCATTCCCATAACGCCGCTCGATATGTTAAGCATTGACAGATTAAAAATGCCGACTATCGAAAAATCCGTGCCGTCAATTTCGGACTGACCGAGAATGTACCGCTGTCCGTCGTAAACTTCAAGCGCTGTGCGCTTTCCGGAATCGGAAAGAAAATTTAAGAGCGAGGGCGTGTTTTTAATAGAATTTAAGTGCGGCTTGTCGTACATATACACCGGCTGACGATCGCTTACAAGCATAATATCTCCGGTATTATTAAGCTTAATTTCGTTGATATTGTTAAGAAATGAAATAAGATTTATTCTGATTGCGGCAACCGCTGCCGGCTCCTTTGTGCGGAAATCGTAGATAAGCCGTGATGCCTGAACATAGCCGTCCGTGCCGTTGGAGTGATAAACTGACCAGTATGTCTTGCCGGCGCCGTTTATTGTGCTGCTGTACCAGACATCGCTCTTTACGAGGCTGTCCGATACTATAATGCTGTCCGAATATATCGACGGGTAATCCGGTTTGTCTATAAGATAAAGCTTTACGTCGGAAATACGTTTTTGCAGTATATCCGTCTTGTCAAGCTGTTCGCTTAAAATGTCAATGCTGTTTAAAACGTCTATATCACGGCTGGTTATGGTGGAGGTGATTTTCTGATTCATCTGTATGTTAAATAAAAGCGTATCAACATATTTTACCTGTTGTTCGAGATTTTTTGCGGTAAGCGTTATCACGTGGTCTACGTGATTCGCAAGCTGAGTGCGCATTATCGACTGAAACTGTGAATATATAACGGAGCAAAGCAAAACCGTGCACAGCATAATAACAAGCAGATACGAAAGCAGCAGCTTGCTTTTTATTGACAGATTACTGAAAAAATTCGGCTTTTGCATATCACACATAACCTTTCCTGCTTATAATTACATTTAAATTATAGCATAAACCGTTTTTTATTACAAGCAAGATTTGAAATTAGGAATTTTACAACACATTTTTGGAAATTTACCTCATTAAAAAATCAAAAAATTTGTGTTAATATATTAATATGAGATATAGCAGAAAGAGAGGAGTGAACAGGAAAATGTATAAAAAAGGCATTGCAATGCTTATTGCAGCGGCGGTGACGCTGCCGCTTTGCGGCTGCGATACCGCAAGGGAGGCAGCCGCGGATACAAGCATAACAACGCTTACGATGCTAAAACCCAAAGGCATGAAAGGCTTTTCGGAAATCAGCGACAAATACGAAAGAACCCATGCAAACGTACAGTTAAAACTCATTGACGTGACGGACAGCACGAATGAGGTCTATAAAATTTATGAAGCGTCGCTGACGGGCAGGGATTCGGATATCGACCTGCTGGTGATTGACGAAATATGGACGCAGGAGCTTGTGCACAGCGGATATTTGGAGCCTTTGAATTTTGAAACGGATAAATACGAGCCGTTATCGGAAAAGTTTTTCACCTCCGGCGGCAAAATGTATGCGCTGCCGTTTGCGCTTGACATAGGAGCGATATTTTACAGAAAAGACAGAGTGCAAAAGGCGCCGCAGAGCATGGAGGATATTTTTAACGAGGGAGTTTTTCCCGTTTTTGAAAAAAAGCAGGACGAGGATTTGCTGTGTGCGGCGATAGAGCTTGGCAAAGACCTTGAAAGGGCGTATCCGTATTTTGCCGACAGCATCGGCGAAAACAGCGGCGACTTGAGAACAAAATTCAAAAACGGCGAAATAAACTATTACCGCGGCTGGAGCAAGGACTATGCGTATTTTAACGATTATGACTTTGAAATAGGCGGAAATGTGGGAGTTATGATCCCCAAAACACCTGTTGCCGGCGGGTACGGTATTGCGGTAAGCAGCTTTTCAAGAAATAAGCAGACGGCGTTTGAATTTCTCGAATATCTGTCAGATCCGTCAGACATACGTGAAATTTTAAAGCGTGCCGGGTACATACCGACGCAGAAAGAATACCTTACGGATGAAATGTTTGCGGACTATAACCCGTGTATGTACAAAATAGAAGAAACTCTCGGAAAAGCCGCAACACGTATAAGCGACAGGGAATACGTAAAAAAAGCATGGGAGCTTCAGGAGGAACTGTATAAAAGCATAAGCGAAAACACAGCGGCGCCGAAGCTTGATGATATTTATGAAGTAAAGTGAAATCACGGAAAGGAATGGTTTAAGTCTGAATAAAATCGCCCATAGCACTACTTTTTGCTCGGGGCGGTACAAACGTACAGCACCGTTCGCTGCAAAGCAGCGCTCCGGACAATTTTCTTTCAGACTTTGGTTTTGTGCCTTACGGCACGGAAAGGAATGGTTATAAAAATGAAATTTTTGAAAGTTATCTCAATGACAGCCGCAGCGGCAATGCTTGCGGCAGCGGTTTCCGGCTGCGGAAACGGCGAAACGAAAAAGGAGGCTGCCGATAAGCTGCCGTCCGATATATATGAAATAAACTGGTATACGCAGGGCACGACGCAGAGCGACACGCCGTCGGTAGAAGCAAAAATCAACGAGTACTTAAAGGATAAAATAAACGCTACCGTCAAGCTGCATATTCTCGATTCAAGCCAGTATGCGCAAAAGGTAGGTACAATGATAAATGCCGGAGAATATTTCGATTTGGCATTCTGCGCAAGCTATCTTTTGGATTATAAAGCAAATGCGGCAAACGGTGCGTTTCTGGCGCTTGACGATATGCTTGACGAATATATGCCTAAAACGAAAGAACTGCTCGGCGAGGATTTTATCGACGCGGCGAAAATCAACGGAAAGCTCTATGCACTTCCGGTCAACAAGGAAAAAGCGGCACAGGCGGGCTGGCTTTACAGAAAAGATATTGCCGATAAGTACAATATAAATATGAACAGCATCAAAAGCTTTGACGAGCTTGAACCGTATCTGCTGCAAATCCAGGCAAACGAGCCGGACATGAAATATCCGATTGACTGGAAAACCGATAATACGCCGCTTGCGTTTATACAGTATGAGCTGCTGGCAGGACCGGCGGCGGTTATGTACGGAAAGTATGACGGCAAGGTAGTAAACTTCTACGAAACAGAGGAATATGAACAGGCGTGCAGAACTTCAAGAAAATTCTTTGAGGACGGACTTATCAAAAAGGATATTATGACATCTTCCGACTTCAAGCAGAGAATCCAGGAGGGAAAAACCTTCTGCTGCGCATATCCCTTAAAGCCCGGTAAGGCAAAGGAAATTTCAAAGGATTATAAATTTGAAATGTCACAGGCAGAGGTTACGCCGGTTATCGAGGATAACCAAGCGGCAACGGGCGCAATGCTTGCAATTTCAAGAACAAGCAAAAACCCCGAACGTACTGCAAGATTTCTGGAGCTGCTTAATAATGACGAGTATTTGTATAACCTGGTGCTTTACGGCATAGAAGGCAAGCATTATTCGCTTACGGAAAACGGACAGGTAAGGCTTATGCCGCAAAGCTCTTATACGCTTTCGGGTTCGGAGTGGATGTTCGGAAACGTATTTTTGGCAAAGCTTAAAGAGGGCGAAGACCCCAACAAAATGGAAAACCTAAAAACGTTTAACAATCAGGCGGAAAAACCGCTGTATTACGGCTTCAAGTTTGATTCGTCAAGCGTTGACCTCGAAGCGGCTGCCTGCAAGAAGGTAATCAGCCAGTATAACCGCCAGGCAGTACTCGGAGCAATGGATCCCGACACGGTTTTGCCGGAATTCAGAAGTAAGCTAAAGGAAGTCGGCGCGGACAAGGTTATCGCAGAGGCGCAGAAGCAGTATGACGCATTTCTGGCTGAAAAGAACAGAAAATAAGGAGATAAAAAATGCCTAAAAAGATATTTCTATGGTTAATTTCTTTATGTATATGCGGAACGTTCTTAAATCTCGGCGCAGTAAGCGCCGAGGAGAACGAAACGCTCTTTCGTGACAGCTTTGAAAGCTACGGAGTTGACGGCAGCGGAGTTGACGAAAACGGAAAAGCCGTAAACCCCGTTGCGGCGGAGGAGAGCGGCAGCGGCTGGTTTAACAGTGATGCCGCCTCAAAAAGAGGTGTGATAATTTTTGCCGAGGACAGCAACCATTATGTGTGTCTGTATAAGCAGAATAATATTCAAAAAACGGATATTGCGGCAAGGCTCGGCAAATCGGAGATTTACGGCAATAAGCAGTATACTTTCGGTATGCGCATAAATATCCGTGAATCCTACGGATATTATGCCGCTGCCGGCTGCAAATACGAAATTTCCGCAAAAAACAGCGCGTCCGATGACAGCGGTGCAGAGCTTGTGTCAATGCTGGTAAACAAGGATTCAGTAGCGCTGTCGATGGGCGGCAAGGTATGCGAAAACAGCATAGGCGATTTGAAATGGTATGAATTGAAAACGGTCATTTCGCTTGTCGGCGATAAGGCATATGTGAGCGCGTATATAAACGATGATATCTGCGTGGATTTTAAGCAGATGCAGTATTCCGCAGCAGAGATTGAAAATGCGATGAATTATCTAAGCGTTTCGGCAGATTTTACGGGTATGCTTGATATACGCAGCAAGCCGACTATGTGGCTTGATGATATTTTCCTTACGGCGGAAAAAATGCAGTCCGTACCGTTAACCGCGTTATACGCTCCGTCGGACGGCAGTATGGTGACCAACCCCGACGCGCCGCTTTATGTGCAGTTCAGTGAAGAAATCGCGCCTGTGCTTGGAGAGGATATTTCAATAGATAACGGCGCAGAGATTAAAGACGCCGTGATGAATGAGGATAATACGGGTGTTTCCGTTTCGTTTTCATCGCTTACGGAGGGAAAAAGCTATAACGTAAAAATTCTTGCCGGACGTCCGAACGAGGATAAGCAGGAATATTTTTATCACTTTACATATACGGGCAATAAAGAGGTATATGTGTCGGATTGGTTTAATTCTTACGGAGTTGACGGCAGCGGTATTGACGAAAACGGAAAAACAATCAATCCTATAAGCGCCATGGAGGAATACGGAAAATGGTATAACAGGGAGGCGTCGTCAAAGCGCGGTGCAATTATACTCCAAAACGATGATAAAATACCTGGACTGAATTTCTTTTTGCAGTCGCAGAATAAGGTGATGCGCACACAGATGTCAACGCTTTTAAAAAGCGGCGGCAAAGAATTGGGCGAGCCGAAAGGCGTTTATGAAATAAACACAGGCTTTACCATTCCCTACGGGAGCGGTGATATTAAGTCGGTAGGTCTGCGTGATAAATGCTATGCGCAGATAGGGCTTTCGTCGGAGGACGGCAAAACCGCCGATATTTTAAAAATTGACTATAACAACGGAAAAAACCGCATTAAATTTTTTGACAGCGAAAAAACCGCCGATTTAAGCGAAAACAGAGAATACAATGTAAAAATCCGTATTTATCCGCAAAACGGAGCATATACGGCGGACGTTTATATAGGTGATGAGGAAAAGCTCTTAAACCGCGAACCGATACAGTTAGGACAGCTTGCAAAAATGAACAGGCTTACGGTTGATGTAAACGGATATGACAGCCCGAGTACGGTAAGAATGTTTATTTTAAATGGCATTGACTTCAAATGCAGCCTTACGCCAAAGCTTGTTTCGTGCAGTGCGGCATTTAAAAAAATCGCATTAAAGGATAATGTGATTACGGCGGAATTTGACACCGCCGCGCCGGAGGAGGCAGCGGCGTACAGCGTTGACAACGGCGCGGTAATAGAAAGCGCGGAACGTGTCGGAGAGTGCGGCGTGCGTCTTACGGTAGGCGGACTTAAAAACGGTGAAAGCTATACGCTTGCGTTTGACGGAGTGAAAAATTCCGACGGCTACGGCTGTCTTGATACAGCGGTATTCGAGGTGGAAAAGAAAATCGAGGTGTCCGGTGTGTCGCTTGACGGCGGAAAGCTTAAAAACGGCGATAACAAAGTAACGGCACAGCTTGAAAACACCACCGGCGAACAGCTCGGAGCGTCGCTTGTTATACTGGTATGCCGCGAAACGAACGGCGAATACAGAATAGAAAACGCAGTAATCGAAAGCAAGGAAAATATAGGCAGAAACGACAGCATAACCGCGTCTTTTTCGACAGACGGAACGCAGTTTGTCAAAGCGTTTTTGCTTGATTCGGCAGACGGTATGAAGCTGTTGTATGATGAGATGATATACCGTTAGAGAAAGGTATTTTTATGATAAAGAAAATAACCGCATTTTTTTGCATAACAGCTATTGCGGCAATGCTTGCAGCGCCGGTGCGGAGTGCACCGGCGGCATACATTGACGCGGCAGGAACATATATAAGACTTTCAACCGCTCCGGTTTCGGCAGACGGCACGGTTTATTATCCGATTGGCGAAATATCGCAGAAGCTTGGCATGACAACGGAAAAAAGCGGCGGCAAGGTCAGCGTAAAGGTGAACGGTCACAGCATGGAATTTACTGCGCCGTGCGATACTGCCGAAGTGGATATGGTGACGGTTCCGGCAAAAAGTCCGTTTGTAAGAAATAACGACGTTATGGTCGGGGAAAGCTTTTTCACCGATTATATGAAGTATATCGGTTTCCCGTGTGAAATGCGTGAGGTTCTGACATTTACCTCCGTTTCGGAAATACTGCCCGAAACGGAAAAGGAAACGGAGGACGAATTTTATTCAAAGCTTGAAAAAGACGGCTGTCTGATAGAAGAAAATCAGCTGTTTTCGGCGTTAGTTATAGGCGCGGCGAATATGAAAACCGAACAGGTGAGCATAAGCGATTTGCCCGGCTATGATAAGGCAATGCGAGTAACGACGCTGCGCGAGCCGACAGCCGTATACGAGTGCCAGCTCAAAATGATACCGAAAGCGGATTTGCTCTCCGGCAGATTCGGACTTGTATCGTATTGGGCAAAGGCAGAGGAAATCTCGGACGAATCGGGTTATGCCTATGCCGGCCCGTGTTATGAGCAGAAAACGGGTGCGCATACAAAGGCAGGCTCGGCAAATCAGGAAATTGAACAGGGTGTCTGGAAAAAGCATTATATGCTTGTGTCGGCAAACGATTTGGATTATACAAAGGACGGTTCGCAGTTCAATATGCGTTTCGGCTACAAGCCGCAGACGGCGCTTATAGCAGGGCTTAGGGCAGAGCTTTTAAGCGCGGAGTATACAAAAGCAGATGTAACATATGCTAACGAATCCGCCGATACTTATTTCGGCAGAGAAGAAAACGCCCTGTGGCGCGACGAGGCTTTAAAGCGTATCGAAAAGTACCGCAAAACGGATATTACCGTAAATGTCACCGATAAGGACAATAATCCCGTAAGCGGTACGGAAATAGACGCCCGAATGGAGAAAAACGAGTTCATGTTCGGAACGGCTGTACACAATAATCTGCTGCAAGCCTCAACTGCGGCGGACGCAAGCTATAAAGCAAAAAAATATGCAGAATGTGTGCAGAAACATTTTAACACCGTGGTTTTCGATACGGCAGGAAAATGGCGGACGATAGAACCCGACAGAGCGGCTTATGCAACGGGAATATACAACTGGGCAAACGAGCGCAATATAAATGTCCGCGGTCATGCCTTGTTTTGGGATAATTCCGAATATTACAGCGAATCCTTTAACAGTGCGCAAAGCTATATGACGACCGACGAAAAATATCAGCGCGTGAGGGAGCATATAAACGAAAACATGACGTATTTTTCCGATAATCTCGGTCAGTGGGATTTGCTCAACGAGCCTTTGGCGAACAGGTCGCTTATAAGGAATATCGGCTATGAAAAAACGGCACAGCTGTTTAACGAAGCAAAGAAGATTGCGCCGGAGGTTTCGCTGTACGTAAATGAAACAGGCATTAACGGAAATCATTCAAACTGGCAGCAGGTCAAAAAGCTGAGAAGCTTTGTCGAAAATCTGAAAAATAACGGTGCGGCGGTGGACGGAATAGGTATTCAGTCGCATTGCGGCGGCGCACTGCGCTATCCGCAGGAGTTTTATAATCAGCTTGATTATCTGTCCGCGGCGGCAGATGAGATTGCCGTCACTGAATATGATTTTACCGTAAGCGATGAGCAGCTTGCCGCGGATAATCTTCGCGATATGCTTATAGCGGCGTACAGCCATCCGAAGTCAACGGGATTTTTAACGTGGGGCTTTTGGGACGGACAGCACTGGAAAAACAACGCTCCGTTTTTCGATATAAACTGGAAAGAAAAGCAGGCGCTTGCGGTCTGGGACGAATACGTAAACAATGAATGGAAAACCAATGCGGGCGGTACGACAAATTCGGACGGTGTTTACACATTCCGCGGGCATAAGGGCGAATATCGGATTACAGTCACATATAACGGACAGACGCAGAGCGCTGTATTTGATACAAAAAAAGGCGGAGTGATAAACGTTACGGTCGGAGAAAATGCAGAAATAAATCCCGACAGCGTTCCGCAAAAAAAGAGCGCACTTGTGCAGTCGGAATATCTGAAATGGCGCACCGATACGGAAATGGGCGAAAAAATGCCCTCCTATCAGCTGCCCGAGGAATACGACCAAAGCATTATTGTCGGAAAAAACAAGGGAATAAGCGGAATTTACGTGTACGATGATTTTGAAAGCTACGGCACGGACGGCTGTGACGAAAACGGAAAATACATAAATCCCGTTACGGCGCAAAATATTTACGGACAGTGGTACGGCGCGGAGGCGTCGCAAAAGCGCGGAACAGTGCTTGCGAAAACGGGCGAAACTCTGAGCCTGTCATTTTATCGCCAAAACAATCCGCAGGTATTAAAAAGCAGTATAAGCCGTGAACTTTCGCCGAATTGTTCGGCGTTCGATTCGGAAAACGGCAGCTATGAATTTAATATCAGATTTTATATTCCGCAGGGCGATAAAGGCGTCGGAATACGTTACGGCAGATACGTTAAATTTGCACTTGACCGAACGGCAGCCGAGGAAACGGACGGATTTTTGGGTATTTATTCAAACGCTCAAAAGCCGGAAAATCCGATTTTAAAATATGCGCAAAACGGAGAAACAACGCTTAAAGAAAATACATGGTATGAGCTGTCGCTTTCGCTTGTGCCGGACGGCATGGGCGGTATGCTTATGGGCGGAACGCTCAAAAACGGCGAAAATACGGAAAACTTAAAGCAATGCAATATGCGTTTTAAAAAAGATCCTCGTTTTTTAAATATGACGGTCAACTGTTATACAAGCGAAACATACACGCGTTCCGTATTTTATCTTGACAGCATTGAATTTAAGGAAAAGGAAATTGATTTTCCGATTGTTTTTAAAGGACAGGAGGTATGCTTTCACGCAGACGCAGATCTGACGGCGATTGCGGCGGCATACGATAAGGGCAGCGGAGAACTTCTCGAAACGGAGGTAAAGGAGCTGCCGGGGAACGGTCAGGCAATGATTTATTTAAAAACAGCTTTCGGAGAAACAGTAGGTGCAAAGGCATTTTTGTGGCGAAAAACAATGCAGCCTGCCGCATATGCCGAAAAGCAATAAAAATTTTACGAAAGGATTTGGTGTTTGCTCACATGAAAAAAGTAGCATTAATGCTGATATTTTCCATGCTCCTGTGCGGTGTGCCGTCGTATGCCGCGGAGGAATTTACCGTAAAGGCGGACGGCAGTGCGCTTGAACTTAAAAACAAGCCGATTATTGCGGATAATACGGTGTATCTTCCGGTAAGAGAGGTTTTTGAGGGATTGGGAATGACGGTGAAATGGAACGGTGATACAAACGAAATCACCGCGGCGGCAAATGATTTTGATTTTGTTTTAAAAACAGGCTCGAATAAAGCCGTTGTGGATAAGGTGAGCGTGGAGCTTTCTTCTCCGGTGCGTATGGAAAACGACACGGCATACGTCGGTACGGAGCTGTTTGACGATTACATGAAATACTGCACGGAGCAGCCTGTGTGGGAGGACAAAAACACTCTTTGCATAAAAAAGCCGGAAATCATTGCCGAGGAGGAATTTGACCAGAGAAAGGTTCTGGAATCCCTTACCGGCGGCGAAACGGTGATGGATATGGACATGGTGTTTTCCGCAAAGGCGAACAGCGACAAGGTAAAGCTTACAAAGGTTAACGTCAGCGGACAAAGCTTTGCAAACGCTCTTGAAGCGCAGACGCTTGAGCAGCCGACGAATATATATGATATTCAGCTTGTGATAAAACCGAAGCATGATATTCTTGCCGGAGAGGTGGCGGTGCTGTCGTATTGCGCACGAAAAATCAGCACAACCGATGAATCGGGTATGGGATATATAGGCCCGTGCTATGAGGAAAACTATGGCGACTACATAAAGCTTGCATCGGTGACACAGGAGCTTGACGAAAACTGGCAAAAATATTACGTATTGCTTTCGCCGAAAATAAAAAATATTACAAAGGATAAATCTCAACTTACGCTGAGACTCGGCTTTAAGCCGCAGACAATACAGCTTGCGGATCTGAAAATAATTAATTACCATACAAAATACAAATATGACGAGGTTGCGCCGAAAGCAGAGTCGAACGATACATATCATGGTATTGAAGATGATGCCTTGTGGCGTGAAGAAGCCTTTAAGAGAATAGAAAAAAACAGAAAAAGAGATATAACCGTAAGCGTAAAGACAGAGGGCGGTACGCCGCTTTACGGTGCGAACGTCAGCGTCGATATGACTAAAAACGAGTTCATGTTCGGCACAGCCGTGCATAATACCTTTCTGCAGTCGGGTACAAGCGAAAAAGCGGTAAAATATCGTAATGCGGTGCTTGAGCTGTTCAATACCGTAGTGTACGATACGGCGGGAAAATGGCCTACAATAGAGCCGAATAAAGGCGTTTATGCGAGCGGCATTTTAAACTGGGCGAACAAGAATAATATTACTGTCCGCGGTCATGCGCTTTTTTGGGATCAGTTAAAGTATCTGCCGCCGTCGTTGCAGAAGGCATATCCGTATATGTGCGATGAGCAGCTAAAAAACAGGATTACCGAGCACGTAAATGATGTAATGACGCAGTATAAGGGTGCGATTCCGCAGTGGGACGTCTTAAACGAGCCGCTTAACAATAATGTTATGCTGCAAAGACTGGGTTACGGAGAGATAGTAAGACATTTTAATCTTGCAAAGGCGATTGACCCTGACGCATCGCTTTACGTAAACGAAACGGGAATAGCCGGCAGAGATGCACACTGGAACAATGTATACAAGCTTTATAATCTTGTGAAGAACGCAAAAGCTGCCGGAGCAAAAATTGACGGTATCGGCATACAAGCCCATTGCGGCGGCTCTGTGAACTATCCGCAGGCATTTTACAATCAGCTTGATTATCTTTCGGAGCTTGTGGACGAAATTGCAATAACCGAATACGATTTCACGCCGAAAAAAGAAGAACTTGAAGCGCCGTATCTTCGGGATATGCTCATCACTGCGTACAGTCACCCGAAATGCACTGGCTTTATAACGTGGGGCTTTTGGGATTCGCAGCATTGGAAGAATCATGCGCCGTTTTATAAATCCGACTGGACCGCACGCGATACCGTGGCGGTATGGAAAAAATACGTTCAGGGCGAATGGGAAACTCACGAAAGCGGCATGACAAATTCGGACGGAATATATAAAGTGCGCGGTCACAGAGGCGAATATGACGTAACGGTGACATATGCAAACAAAACGTATACCGGAAAGCTGCTTGTTACCGAAAACGGCGCAAATACCGCCGAGGTGACGGTCGGTGCGGACGGAATAAGGATGACCGTATCGGAAAAGCCGCGCGAATATCATGATGTGGATATAAACGGTCTGTACAAATACCGTACGGATTTTGAGGTTGACGACAAAGGAAACGTCAGCGGCAGCGGAGAAAAATATGAGCTTTCGGAGCTGCCGGAGGCAGCGGATTTAGGGATTATTGCCGCGGCAGAGCAGAATAAGCCGCAGGAGAGTACAAACACCCGAAAGCCGATAATCGAATCGGTATTTACAGACGGAACAGATAATTTATGGTCGCTTACGGACTCGAACAGCGAAACCTCATATTGCGCAAAGGGAGAGGAAAATGAAATAACAATTAAACTTCGGGAAAATGCGGAGGTTAAATCACTGACGGTTAACTGGTACGAAAATAAGGTTTACGCTTATAATTATGAAATACTCATCTCGGAGGACGGAGAAACATGGGAAACCGTAAGCGGCGGCAGGAGCAAAACCAGTACGGAGTCGTATCCGATAAACAAAAAATGCGGATATATCAGGCTTAAAAGCCAAAACCCGACAGGATTTTTCGGAATTACCGATATAGCAGTTGATTAAAAAAGGAGAAAGGTCATGAAAAAAATATTGACGGCGGCGGTTTGTGCCGGCATGATTTTCACTGCATCGGCATATGCCGATGTAACAAAAGACGGAAACAGCGTGACTGTAAGCTACACAAAGCTTGCCGAAAAGCCGTTTGATGTGCTGGTATATGTTTTTAAGCCACAGGCAAAGCTTGCGGACGGCAAGATTAATGCAGAGGATATGCAGCAGCTGTTCCGCGCGGAAACAAGAAAATCCGCAGTGGATTTTTCCGATACATTCAATATGATGGATTCGGACGATGAGGGAATATATCATGTTGTTATTGGCGGATTTCAGGATAATACGAAACGTTTTGAAAGCTTTGTGCATCTGAAATCCGACAGCAAAACGAGGATTGTGAGCGAGCTTAACGCAGCGGAGTCCGCATCGGCTTTAAAAGACGTTTTTGAAGCATATGACGGCTTTGCGTGGGAAACGGATAAGGAAAATGCGGCATATAAAAACAACTTGGGCGAGTTTTACAATGTGCTTTTTGAAAATTTCAAGGGCAGCTTTAAAAAGACGGAGGACGCTGTTTCGGCGTTCGACAAAACCTGCACTATACTTGAAATCAACACCTTAAAAGGCGATTCGCTTATTTCGGCAATCGAAAAGCTCGGACTGACGGACAGCGAATTTTATAAATCGCATACAAAAGAAACAGCGGCGGTTTACGAAAAGTATACCGATAAAGGCAAAAACATTGAAGCTCTTAAAAAATCGCTTGCTGAGGCGATAGCGGTTACGGATTTAAATCTAAGCAATATGGAAAATGTGCTTGCGGCTCTAAAGCGTTATCCCAATGTATTCTCCGTAAGCTTTGACGGCGACTTTAAAAAAGTTTCGGAATCGCAGATGGCAAGAGCGCTGTACCATAAAAATTTTGTCCGCGCAAAAGAAGCTGACGATGCGTTTAACGCACGCTTAAAGGAATTGAGCGGCAATAAAATCAGCAATACAGGCGGTGGCGGCGGAGGCAATTCGTCGGGCGGCACCAAGACGGGATTTACTCCGGCAGCGTCGAGCGGAGTAAACTCGGATTTTATAGAAAATCTCTCGGATAATAAAATATTTGCCGATACGGACAGCTGCGAATGGGCAAAGGACTATATCGAAAGCATGTACAGACGTCAGATAATGATAGGCGACAACGGATATTTTCGTCCGAATGATTTCTTAAAACGTGAAGAACTGGTAAAGATAACGGCGCTTGCAAAGGAATGGACGCTTGAAAATAACGCAGTTAAAAACTTTGACGATATATCCGAAAACGACTGGTTTTATCCGTATGTACAGACTGCCGTTTCAAACGGTGCGGTGTCGGGAATAAGCGATACCCTTTTCGGAACGGGCCAAAATGTGTCGCGCCAGGAGGCGGCGGCAATACTGTACCGCACATTCGGAAATAATGAGGCGCCGCAGAGCGAAATCGGTTTTTACGACAGCAATGAAATTTCCGATTATGCCGTTAACGCAATCGGCTGGCTTAGCGAAAAAAACGTAATATCGGGATTCCCCGACAATACTTTCAGACCAAATGAGGGTCTGACAAGAGCACAGGCGGCAAAAATCATATATGAGCTGCTGAAATAGGAGGTTGGCAATGATACATAAAAAGCTTAACATATTAATTTTGTGGCTGATAACGGCTGTGTTTTCGTGTGCGGCGGTGCAGGCGGCTGACAGTAAGCCTTTGCCCAAGGAAGCGGTGTTTTTGCAGGACATGGGAATACTCAACGCATACAGTCCCGAAGCTGTCGTAACAAAGCAGATGATTGTAAACAGCCTTGAAATTCTGGGTGCGGTATCGGCGGAAAAATATTTCAAAAGCAAGGATTACACCGAGCCTGCAACGGTTATCGAAACCGCCGCGGTACTGGCGGATATGACCGGAAGGGGCGAGCTGCTCACAAAGGATAATGTGCTTTCGGTTGCTGCCGCAGCGGGAATTACAATAATGAGCGGCAGCCGTGCGGACGACTGCATGACAATGGAGTGTTATTCAAAAATGCTCTATGATGCGCTGAATGCAGAACTTATGCGCTATACGTCCTCCGGCGGCGGAAAGCTTACATATGCTGCGGGCGAAGAAACATATTTGTCGTCATATATGAAAATGTACGAGGTGAGCGGAGTTGTAAGCGCAACCAATAAAACGGGACTTTACGGCGCGCTGCAAAATACCGGAGCAAAATATATTAAAGTAGGCGACAGGGAACTGCATTTTGATGCGGAGGAGGGCAGCTATGACGAATATCTCGGCATGAATGTGACTGCGCTCTGCAAGGAGGACAACGGCGAATATGAGCTTGTTTCGATATACGCACCGGAAAGCAAAAACAAAATCGTGACCTTGTACGCAAATGATATAATTCCCGAAAAAACGACAGCAAAAAGCGTATGGGCGTATACAAACAAGGAAAACGAATACCGCATAGCGCAGAATGCGGCGTATATATATAACGGAATTGCGGCGGAATACGTAAACGATGAGGATATGCGCATAGGCGAGGGATATGTTACGCTGATAAACAGCGATAATGACAACGAATACGATACCGTAAAAATAATTTCGGTTGAAAGTACGGTAATATCGCAGATTTCGGAGGAAAATGCACGCATTACCGGAAAAAATAAGACGGTTTACGACGTTAAGGCGATTGTGAAACAAAACGAGGGAGATATATACGATGAAAACGGCGGAAAAATTTCAATTTCCGCCCTTAAAAAGAATGATGTAATATCCGTAGGATATGAAAAAGGAACTCAAAAAGCGGTGATTGTCCACCGCGGCAGACAGATTTCGGGAACGGTAAACACCTGCACCGATGAAGAAATCACCCTTGACGGTGAGAAATACGGTATTTCCGTATCGTTGAAAAACAAAAAAAGCGGTTACAGCTTAGACGCAATAAAGCCCGGCACAAAGCTTACGGCATATATAAACGCCTTCGGCGAGCTTGTCGGCGCAGAAATAACCGGAAACATCGACCTTTACGGCTATATGACTATGCTGTATAAGGAGGACGGCAGCGAATCGGTAAAAATCAAGCTTTTCGGTGCGGACGGAATATTTCATGAATATGAGCTTAACGATAAAATAACGTTCAATTCATCGCGGATTGCAAAAGAAAAGCTGATTGATAAATCACTGTCCGTTTTGTGGAGCAAGGGAAAGATAAATCATCAGCCGATACAGTATCGCGTAAGCTCCTCGGGAAAGCTTACAAAGCTTACAACAGCGGCGGAAAATAACCGATACGCCTCATTTGATAAGGATAACTTTTCGTTTGATTATTCCGGCGAGCTGCGTTATCTTACAGGCGACTGGCAAAGCCTGGGCGGACTTTATAAGCTGAAAAACGATACGGTTGTTATTAATGTGCCGTACGATATTCAGAATGAGGATTTGTTCTATATTGTAAAGCCGACAGGCTGGGGAAACTGGACGTTTAACATTGATTTATACGATGTTGACGAGGAGTTTAATATAGGAATGGCAATTCTGAGAAAACAGGATTACACGCTTCAGCAGGCATCGTTTAAGGGCAATAAGCCGATAGTGGTAAAGAGCGTGGCAGAGGCGGTGAACGATGATGACGAGCTTGTGTATGAATTAACCGGCTGGCGAAACGGTGCGGAATACAAAATAAGAACACGAATTGCCGACACCTTTGCAACGCAGATACCGAATGAAATAAAAAGCAAGACGGGACTTTCGCTGCCGCCGGAGGAAAGCGGAAAGAAAGTATTCAGAATATCCGACCTTGCGCCGGGGAGCGTTATTCAGCCTATGCTGAATAATGAGCAGTTAACGGGCTTCACCCTGTTCTATGACGGCAAAAATCCCGTATATTACGAGTATTCGACATACACGCTGCCGGCAGCCATTACCGACTCCGAATGTATGATTCTTTCGGGACGGGTGTATTCGGTTACGACAAACGGATTTATGTATACAAAAAATGCCGGCGGCGAAGAAATAACCGTTATGAGAAATATTACGGCAGGTTCGGGAACGAAAATATATCTTGCCGAGGACGGCAAGGTAAGCGAGTGTACGCGCGATGAAATAAGAGAGAACGATAAGGTGATATTATATTACGATTATGCAAGCCTTAATATGATTGTAATACAGCGGTAGACACAGCTTACGGAAAGGAATGTCAAGCATTATGAAAAATATAAAGACTGCACCGGCAGTCCGCCCCATAAAGGTTATGGGAGAGCTGAAAAAGAATTTTTCGCTCTTTACCATGCTTATACCGGGACTTCTGCATTTGATATTATTCGCATATCTGCCCATGTTCGGGGTGATTATAGCGTTTAAGAAAATAAACTTTACTCAAGGAATATTAAAAAGTCCCTGGGTAGGGTTTGCAAATTTCAGATTTCTGTTTAATACAAGCGACGCATGGATTATAACGAGGAATACGATTTTATACAATCTGCTTTTCATATTTCTCGGAGTAATTCTGCATCTTGCGGTAGCGATAGGACTTAACGAGGTGAAAAACAAGATTGTTTCAAAAAGCTGTCAGACGCTTATGATTATGCCGCATTTTTTGTCAATGGTAGTTATAAGCTATATAGCGTTTGCGTTTTTCAGCAACGAAACAGGCTTCATGAACCACAAAATTCTGCCTATGCTTGGACTTGGTCCGGTTGACTGGTACGTAAACCCGAAGCCGTGGCCGTATATATTGAGTATAGTGCATTTCTGGCAGGGTCTGGGTTACGGCTCTATTGTATATCTTGCAAGCATTGCCGGAATAGACAAAAATCTGTATGAGGCTGCTCAGATTGACGGCGCAAACAAATGGCGTCAGATTACGTCAATCACACTTCCGTGCTTAAAGCCGGTTATCACTATTATGCTGATTATGGCAATAGGAAAAATCTTCAATGCTGATTTCGGATTATTTTATCAGGTGCCGCAAAACTCCGGCGCAACATATTCAACAACCTCGGTTATCAACACATATGTGTTTAACATGATGAAGTCGGGAAGTGCAAACAGTTTGGGAATGTCGAGCGCGGCGGCGCTGTATCAGTCAGTGGTAGGCTTTGTGCTTGTTGTCGGAGCAAATGCGGTCGTGCATAAAATCGATCCGGAAAGAGCAATGTTTTAGGGGGGATAAGCGTGAGCAGAAAAAACAAATTATTTCAAATCATAATCAGCGCCGTATTTATCTTTATTGCATTAGTATGCGTAATACCGGTTGTGCTGGTGCTTGTTACCTCACTGACCAAGCAGGAGGCAATAAGCACATACGGATATTCATTCTTCCCGAAACAGTGGAGCTTTGACGCATATCGCTATATCTGGTCAACGGCAAGACAAACCATATTAAACGCATATGGAATAACAATTTTTACCACCGTAATCGGAACGGTTTTGGGCGTGCTTATTGTGGCGCTGTACGCATATCCGATTTCGAGGAACGACTTCAAATACAGAAACGTTTTTGCGTTCTTCTCGTTTTTCACGATGCTGTTTTCGGGCGGTATGGTTTCGTGGTACATGGTGTGTACAAGCGTATTGCACTTAGGAAATACCGTATGGGCGCTTATATTGCCAGGTATAATGAACTCATGGTATGTGGTAATATTAAGAACATTTTTCGCAACCTCAATTCCGCCGTCCGTTATCGAATCGGCGAAAATAGACGGTGCGAACGAATATACAATACTTTTTAAGCTTGTAATGCCTTTGGCATTACCGGGACTTGCAACAATCGCACTGTTCTTCACATTAAAATTCTGGAACGACTGGTATAATGCGCTTATGTTTATTACCGATGAAAGATTAAGGAATTTACAGTTTTTGTTACAGAGTATGCTTTCAAAAATTCAGCTTCTGGCGGAGTCTGACGGAAACTCCTATATAGCTGAAACAATAACCGAAATACCCAGCGACAGCGTCAGAATGGCTCTTTGTATGATAGCTGCCGGACCGATACTTATTGTGTATCCGTTTTTCCAGAGGTATTTTATTCAAGGTCTTACCGTAGGCGCGGTAAAGGGCTGATAATAAACAGAAAATAAAGTCTCAAAAAGCTTTGCGCACTCAACGCTCTTGCGCGCGGAGGCGAATGAATGTGAAAGATTTTTAAAAGACTTTATATAAATATGAAAGGAAGTATGAAGAAAATGAACCAGAAAAAGATAAGCGCCTGCCTTGCGGCTGTGCTGACGCTTACGTCGTGTGCGTTTGCAAGCGCCGAAACGCAGGAAAGCAATATTCATTACGAATACCGCTTTAATGACGCGTCGGACGGAAACATATTCAGCGGAGAAGGCAGTACCGTTACGGTTTCGGACGGAGTGTGCCGCATTGATACGCAAAAGCCGGTAAATTCGGCGGCACGTCAGGTTTATGCCACTCTTGACAAATCAATTCATACGGTAGCGGAAAACGAAACGGATACGCTCGAAGTCAAGGTAAAGTTCGAAAAGAATACAAAAAAATATCTGTTCGGCGCAAGAGACAATTCAGATCCGGCAAATCAGAAAACCAATTCCACGCTTTTAAAATTTAAAAATGATGCCGGTACGCAGCTCACAGGCTCGGATGATGTTTATTTCAGCAGCGATATAACGATGCCCTCGGGCAAATGGCATCAGCTGTATTTTGTCTTTGACAACGACAAATACACGCTGTTTATAGACGGCAAAACGGCGTGTAAAAATGTAAATCTCAACGGAAAAAACGATGTTGCGGTAACACAGATAGATCAGTTTTTATTCCAGGGAAACGGAGCAACAAAAGTTGACCAGGTGACATACATAGACGACATTATTGCACAAAAGCTTGTGCCGGTTTATCTTTCGCAAAGCAGCATAGCGGACGGTGCGGATAACATACCGGCAGAAACAGAAAAGCTGACGCTTGATTTTAATACTGTTATCGACAGTGCAAGCTTAGACAGCATAACTGTAAAAGCGGGCGAAAGAGCGCTTGATAAGTCCGAATACAGCGCCGAAGTAAATGCATCGGACGCAACCTGCGTTGATGTAAGCTTTGTCGGCAGCCTGCAGGGCGGTACGGTTTATACTGTGGATTACAGCGGAGTAAAGGACGCGGTAAACGCAGACGGGAACAATACGGCAAGCGGCAGCGTTTCGTTCACAACAGAGCAGAAAACGATACCTTTTGAAATATTAAGCTCCGAACCGCTTGAAAACGCAGAAACAAATGCCGCCGTCACGGTTAATTTCAATAAGGCTGTTGACGCTGGCACATTAAAAAATATCAGCATAGCGCCGCAGGCGGAGTTTGCGGCAGCTGCAAACGGAACAAGCGTTATAATTACACCCGTTTACAACTGGTGCGCAAATAAGGAATATACGGTTTCGTTTGACGGTGTTTGTGCGGCGGACGGAAGTACCTTTGCCGGTAAAGCGGAAATATCGTTTAAAACGGTTGAAAATCCCTATTCGGCTGCTCCGATAAGCGGTGATGTTTCGTGGTATGCAGGCAACAAGGTGAACTCGGCAAAGGCAAAAGCTATGGGCGTGTGTGGAGTTTCGTATAATAAAGCGATAAAACCGATTGAGAATTTCAACAATCAGTCGAGTATACTTCCGTTTTATTGGCAAAGCTCGCTCGGCAAAGACGACGATACGGTAGCGTCACCCGTTTTGTATATGAAGAGCAAGGCTGCTCAAAATGCGCTTGTATTCAAAACCGAAAAGGGTCTCGGAACATTTACGCTGAAAACTGCGGAAAAAACATACAGCGGCAGCGGTGAAATCGAACTTTACACAGCTCCGACAGGCGCTGATTTTACGGACGACAGCGTTTATACAAAGGCTGAATTTGTAAAAAGCGGAGAAATAAGCGATAAATGGAATTCAAACGTAACGTATACCGTTACGGCGAATAATGCGGATATAGGCTATGTAAAGGCAGTTGTGAGCCGACAGGGAGAGGAAACGAATTTTGTCTCGGTTTATTCTCCTGCGATACTCGGTGCGGAAATTTCGCCGTATGAGGCGGAATCAACCGCGGCATATAAGGCGGTAAACAGGACATATAATACAATCGATGTGATTTTTGACGGACTTTTGGATAAGTCGTCCGTATCGGCGGATAAATTCAGCGTAGAGGGAAACGGCGTTCTGTCGGCAAAAATCGCAGACAGTGACAGCGCATATCAGCAGACGGTAAGGCTGACTGTGGCAGACGAATTAAAGGATAATGCGGAATACAGCGTAAATGTCGGCGTTCTTTCGGATATATTCGGAAATGCGGTATCGGAAAAAACATTAAGCTTTACAGCGTCAAATGCTCCGGTAAGCTTTACATCGGCGAATAAGTCTGACACGGGTATAACCGGAAAAATCAATGTTCCGTCGGTAAGTAAATATGTCGGTCATACGGCGAATCTGATAGCCGCGTATTACGTTGACGGAAAGTTAAGCAATATTACGGTCAGCGGCATTACGCTCAAATCCGGCGAAAATGCTTTTGAAGCGGCGGCAGCAAAAGAAAACGAAACAGCCGTGCTTATGCTCTGGACCGATATAAACGGAGCAGTACCCATAAGCGCAGCAAAAACAGCAGAATAAAATCCAAACCGCAAAAAGGCAATTGTTAATCTGATTTGAATGCCTTTTTGCTATGAACAAACTGAACCTCTCCGGACACTATGTACGCCGTCGGGTTCAGTTTGTCCGTTCTGAAACTTTTTTCCTATCCCATTCAAAAGGAACTGAAAAAATATGAAAGAAATAAAAAAACAATGGCAGACTTTACTTGCCGGAAACAATAAACCCTCGGCAGCAAGGCTTGCGGTAATCGATTCAAATTCGGAGATTGCCATGCAAAAAATCAATATAGGCGATGTCTTTGCGGATTTATTTGAAAGCGAACCGATTACGGAATCAACCCAAATGACGCGTCAATACAAAATGCTTTATGATATGGCGCTGGCATACCGAACAAAGGGGAGCGGATATTATTGCGATAACGAGGTATCAAAACGGCTGATGTTTGCTCTTGAACGGCTGTATCAAAGCAGATACGGTGAAAACGAAAAAAACGGCTGCGGCTGGCGGAGTACAGAAGAATATAACTGGTGGGACTGGCAAATCGGAACTCCGAGATTGCTGATTGATATTCTGATGCTTATGGATTTCACGGGCGAGGAGCAGAATAGAAGATATTTATCGCTATTTCATGCGCTTGTGCCGAAACCGTGTATGACGGGGTCGAATTTTCTGAATATATGTACCGAGCTTATAGGTGCGGCGGTGTTGGAAAATGATTTACAAACGCTTGAAGAAACCGTAAAAAGAGCCGGCGGGATATTCGCTTTCTGTGACGAAAACAAAAAGGAGGGCTATTATGCAGACGGCTCATATCTTTTTCACGAGCATCATGCGATGAATGCGGCATACGGTCTGGAACAGCTGTGGTCGGCGGCGTTTCTTATAAAAATTCTGCACGGCACGCCGTTTGCGTTTGGACATCGGCAGGAGCAAACCGCCGTAAGCTGGCTGCTTGACGGTCAGGCTCCGTTTGTGTTTAACCGCGGATTTATGCGCTGCGTCATGGGACGTTATCCCGACGGCGGAAAAATCGGGCGCGAAAGGCTTTTGTGTGCTGCGGCGGATTTGTGGGAGATATGCGATGATGAGCAGAAAAAGGAAGTAGCATCGCTTGTTGCGGAGCTGACAGACGGCGGTGACGAATACGAAAAAAATATAAGTCCGCAAAGATGCAAAGCAATAAGAAGAATAAAGAAAAATAATGCCTGTGCGGCAAGCTATGACAGAGTTTTCGCACACATTGACAGGATTGTGCATAAGCGCGCGGAATGGGCGTTTGCCGCAGCAATGAGTTCAAAAAGGATTGCGGGTTATGAATGTATAAACGGTCTTGACCGTTACGGCTTTTATCATGGCGACGGAATGACCCAGATTATGCTGAAATCGGACAGCGGTCAGTATGCGGACGGATATTGGTCGAAGGTCAATCCGTACAGAATTTCGGGTGTGACAAATGATGTTCAGAAAAGATACCCTGTGTCGGTTTCACTTGACTGCGACTATCTTTCAGAGGAGGATTTTGTCGGCGGCGTGTGCATTAAGGATAAAGCGGCTGCTGCGGCAATGCGGCTGAGGTCGTTTCACTGCGAGGACGGCAGCGCGGTTTTTGAGCCGGATAAAATCAACACCGCACAATGCCGTCATTCGTGCGGCTTAAGGGCAAGAAAGGCTTGGTTTGCGTTTGAAAACGCTGTGGCGGCGGTTGGCTGCGAAATAACCGCCGATGACGGCTTTGAGGTCGAAACAACCGTTGATAACAGGCGGATGCAGGAAAGAAAAATATTTACGGAAAGCGGAAAAAACGTGTCCGAAACGCTTACCGATCCTGGCAGGTGGGCAAACTACGGAAATATGCTCGGTTATGTGTTTTTGTGCGGCGGTACAGTAAATGCACGTATAAGAAAGGGCAGTGAGGATTTTTTTGAACTGTGGTTTTCGCATGGCAAAAATCCGTCGGACGGCACATATGCGTATGTACTGCTCCCGAATACAAATGCGGAACAAACGGCGGAATATGCGAAAAAGCCTGAAATAGATATTCTCTCAAATACTGCATCGGTGCAGTGCGTATACGATAAAAAATCAAAAACAAAGGTATTCGTATTTTATGAAGCAGCCGAATTTGACGGAATAAGTGTGTCAAAGCCAATGCTTGTAATGCTAAGAGAGGAAAACGGAAAATATACGGCGGCAGCGTCCGACCCGACGCAAAAGACGGAAACCGCCGAGCTTACATTTAATAAGAACGTGAGAATTTCCGGAAATCGTGTCAGCATGGCAGGCAACAAAATAATCATTGATTTTACAAAAAGCGGCGGAGCAAGCATTGAATTTGATATAATTCCCCAAAAAATTTAAAATCCATTGATTTTACGCCCTAAAAGTGATATACTGTTAATGGCGTTTTACACGTCTGAAATCTAACGGAGGGGTACATATGTGGGCGGTTTATGCGGTTTTGTCGTCGGCGTTTGCGGCGGCAACCTCAATACTTGCAAAGGTAGGCATTGACGGAATAAATTCAAACCTTGCAACGGCAATCAGGACGGTTGTTGTGGTGATAATGTCATGGATCATGGTGTTTTTTACAAATACGGGCGTTAATTTTTCGGATATTTCCAGAAAAAACTGGCTTTTTCTGATTTTGTCGGGACTTGCAACGGGCGCGTCATGGCTTTGCTATTACAAGGCGCTCCAAATCGGAAAGGCGTCAAAGGTAGTACCGATAGATAAGCTCAGTATTGTTATTACAATTATACTGGCGGCTGTATTTCTGCATGAGCAGATCACGCTGAAGTCGGCAATCGGAGTTGTACTTATTACGGCAGGAACCCTGCTCATGGTATTGTAGAGGATATATGATGAATTCAAAAACAAAGGGTATACTTTATGTAATCACAGCGGCGTTCGGATTTTCGATGATGAGCGTATTTGTGCATTTATCGGGAGATTTGCCGCCGTTTCAAAAGGCATTTTTCAGAAATGCCGCCGCGCTGATTGCCGTAGCGGTAATCATGCTTAAACGGCATATAAGCTTTATCCCGAAAAAGGGCAGCGGCAAACAGCTGTTTTGCCGTGCGTTTTTCGGAACGATAGGACTTGTCTGCAATTTTTATGCAATAGACCGTTTGGCGCTTGCAGATGCCAATATGCTAAATAAGCTGTCGCCGTTTTTTGCAATTTTGTTTTCGGGTTTCCTTTTGGGCGAAAAACCGACTATGGTGCAGATAGGCGGTGTTTTAACCGCATTTTTGGGAAGTATATTTATCATTAAACCGTCAATGGGCGGATATGCGTCGTTTCCGGCGCTTATAGGCGCATTGGGAGGACTGGGTGCGGGAATTGCATATACGTTTGTGCGAAGCCTTGGAAAAAAGGGCGAAAACAGCTTTGTGATAATATTTTTCTTTTCGGCGTTTTCGTGTCTGGCGTGTCTGCCGTTTATGGTTATCAATCCGGCGGCAATGAGTCTTAAAAGCTTTGTATTTCTTGTCTGCGCCGGAATAAGCGCGTGTATAGGGCAATTCGGCATAACAAGGGCGTATATATACGCTCCGGCAAAGGAAATTTCGGTGTATGATTATACGCAGGTGATTTTTGCGGCGGTGTTCGGATATTTTGTGTTCGGACAAATTCCCGACGCTTTGAGCGTTCTCGGCTACTGCCTGATATGCGGAGCGGGAATAGCGATGTTTTTCTATAACAAGAACAGACCGTAAAAAAAACAGTTAGCGGCTGCGCCGGTATGCGGCGCTGCCGTTATTTTTTTGACATAAAGCACGAAAAACAGACATGGGGGAGGGTGGGGGAGTACGGTAGGGGAGAAGAAAAATAAAGGGATGTAAAAAAAGCCCAGACCGCAAAAGGCAATTTATGAATAAAAAAACAATAGAATTTTATTCGAATTTTTTTGATTTAAATACCTTTTGCTACGAACAAACTGAACCTCTCGGAGTACCTGTGTACGCCGTCGGGTTCAGTTTGTCCGTTCTGGAACATTTTTTCCTATCCCTTAAAAAGGAGCTGTAAAATTTTTGCGGCTCCTTTTATGTTTCGTTATTTAATAACCCTTACGGAGAGAACACTGTCAAGACCTTTAAGCTTTTCAACGGCGTCTGCCGGAATAGTATGGTCTGTGTTGATGATTGTGTATGCAACATCACCCTTTGATTTGTTAATCATATCCGAAATATTTACATCTGAAAGTATATCGGTGTATTGTGCGATAACCTTCGGGATATTTCTGTGGGCAATGGCAACTCTGCCCGCTGCCTCCGACTGAATTGTGCAGTTAGGGAAGTTAACGGAATTTGTTATGTTTCCGTTTTCCAAGTAATCCTTAATTTCCTGTGCAGCCATCATTGCGCAGTTATCCTCCGATTCCTCGGTTGATGCGCCGAGATGCGGAATTGCTATAATTCCGTCGCAGTTTACCGTATCCGCATCGGGAAAGTCTACAATATACTTGCTGACCTTGCCACTCTTTAAAGCAGCCTTTATGTCATCGTTGTTTACAAGACCGCCTCTTGCAAAGTTAAGAATCTTAACGCCGTCTTTCATCATTGCGATTGTTTCGGCATTGATTGTGTTTCTTGTAGAGTCCATAAGCGGAACGTGAATTGTAATGAAATCAGCCGCTTCGTAAACAGCTTTGGGATCATTCACGCATTTAATGTGTCTTGAAAGCTGCAATGCGCTGTGTACGCTCAGATACGGGTCATATCCGATAACGTCCATACCGAGTGCATGAGCCGCATTGGCAACCAGTATGCCGATAGCGCCCAAACCGATTATACCGAGCGTTTTGCCGTAAATTTCATTGCCGGCAAAATTGGATTTGCCCTTTTCAACCTGCTTTGCAATATCGTCGCCCGTGAGTGAATTTGCCCATGCATTACCGCCGATAATATCTCTCGATGCAAGCATAAGTCCGGCAATTACAAGTTCTTTAACTGCGTTTGCGTTTGCACCGGGAGTGTTGAATACAACAACGCCCTTTTCGGTGCATTTGTCAATAGGAATGTTGTTTGTGCCGGCACCGGCTCTTGCAACAGCCTTTAATGAAGCCGGAAGCTCCATATCGTGCATCTTATAGCTTCTTAAAATGATACCGTCAGCGTCTGCCGACATATCGTCCGTAATTGCGTAATTGCTGCCGAGCTTGTCAAGTCCGCAAGCGGCAATTTTATTTAATGTAAGAATATTAAACATTTTCATATCCCCCTGTAATTATATAAGATACGAAACGAGCAGTTATGCCCGTTTCGCGGTATTTATGAATTTTTCTTTTCAAAATCAGCCATGAAGTCAACCAGCTTCTGCACACCCTCAACAGGCATAGCGTTATAGATTGACGCTCTCATGCCGCCGACTGTTCTGTGACCTTTGATGTTTATAAATCCGTTTTCGGTTGCTTCCTTTACGAATTTAGCGTCAAGCTCCTCATCACCCGTTACGAACGGAACGTTCATAAGCGATCTGTCCTCGGGAACAACCGTACCCTTGAACATTTTTGAGCTGTCAAGGAAATCATATAAAATCTTTGCTTTCTTTTCGTTTATTGCCTGCAAAGCCTTAACGCCGCCCTGCGACTTAATCCATTCAAGAACAAGACCGAGCATATAAATGCCGTATGTCGGCGGTGTGTTGTACATCGAACCGTTCTTTGCATGAATTGCATACTGGAACATTGTAGGTGTGCCGTCAAGCGTATCCTCTGTAATAAGGTCGTTTCTGATAATTACAAGCGTAACGCCTGCCGGACCTAAGTTTTTCTGCGCACCGGCATAAACTATACCGTATTTTGAAACGTCGATTTCCTCCGCCATTACGCACGATGAAATATCAGCTACGAGAGTTGCCTTTGTATCGGGAATTTTCGGAGCTGTGTAGTGTGTTCCGTAGATAGTGTTGTTATAGCATATGTAGCAGTAATCTGCATCATCGTCAAACATGGATTTGTCTGTCTGCGGAATGTATGAGAAGGTTTTGTCCGCAGAGGAAGCAACACGGTTTACCGTGATATATCTTTCTGCCTCGGCAGCGGCTTTCTTTGCCCACTGACCTGTAATAATGTAATCTGCTTTTTTGTTTTTTGTGCCTATGTTCATCGGAATCATAGCGAACTGTGATGAAGCACCGCCCTGCAAAAACAGTACCGTGTAATTATCGGGTACATTCATAAGCTCTCTTACAAGCTCCTCGGCATGGTCGATTATAGCCTTGTATTCCTTGGAACGATGGCTCATCTCCATTACCGACTGACCTGTTGTGCCGTACTCGGTCATTTCTTTTGCCGCTCTTTCCAGTACCTCTAACGGTAACATAGACGGACCTGCCGAAAAATTGTATACTCTGCTCATTGGTTTCATTTCCTTTCTGTATATAAAATATTCCGCAGAGAAATATTTATTTTGATTTATAAATTATATTATACACCCAAACACATATTTAAGTCAATATATATTTTATCGATATATGTCGTCTTTGTTAGAAATTTAACGTCTTATACAAAAAAAATTATGCTAAATTGTATAATTTAGTGTTCGGCAAGGTAATTTATAACGGCGTCCGCCAATGCCCAGGCGATTTTTGACTGATATTTTTCATCGCACAAAAGCTTTTCCTCATCGGGGTTTGACAAAAAGCCGCATTCGGTCAAAAGACAGGGGATAGGAGGATTTTTCATAAGAAAAAGCCGTTCGTCTGCGGTCTTTACGGCGTAGCATTTTGCGCCAGTTACGCTGCTTATGCCGTTCTGTACGGAGTTTGCAAGCTCCTCAAGCCCAGGGTGGGATTTATCGTAAAAAATGCGCAGACCGCTTACCTCCTGCTTGGGGAAATAATTCATGTGTATGCTTATGAATAAATCCGCGCCGCTTTTCTCCATGATATTGCGCCGCTTGTGCATATCCGAAACCTTCATTTTGCGTATTGTGCCGTCGCCGTCATCGTGAAGCCCGCTGTCGCCCTCTCTTGTCATTATCACGTTTATTCCTCTGCCCTCAAAGACCTCGCGCGTTTTTTGTGCGATTGCAAGGTTAATATCTTTTTCTATTGTGCCTGACGCACCGACTGCTCCGCCGTCGGGGTCGCCGTGACCTGCGTCAAGAACAACCGTACAGCCGCTGCGGCTGAATGCCGGACTGGCATGGGGATAGCGTATCAAAGCGCCGGTAAGCAGTCCGGCAGACGTGAAAATCAGTATTGTCAGAAAAAGTCTCTTATTTGTTTTCATATAAATCTCCGTTTCTCAAAAGTCCTTTTCTTAATATATTTATGCAAAGCATTATACAAAATGTTTGTTTTCACCAAAAAATATGCGAAGCATATTATATAAAAAACATCTTAATGAAAGGAAATAATTATGCAGATTGTATTTTGGTGTATTATATCAATCTTTGTCATGCTCGGCATCGAATGTGTAATAAAAGAAATCATACGGCAGAAGCTGAGGTCAAAATCGAATATCATATTGTACAAATATCTTGATGAAAACAACCTTGAATATGATTTGAGAGAAATCATGTTTCTCTATCCCGGATGTGAAATATATGTTGTTGCCGAAAACAGGCAAAACTCACCCATACTTGAACATTTCATGAAAGACTGCCCGAATGTACATATAAAAAATATGAGCTGATAATCAAGAAACAGCTGTAATATATTGTATATTTTTTGTGCAATATGCACAAAAATAAGGCAAAAATCAACTCTAATATAAAAATGTGACATTTGCATAACATAAAAAAGTTTTTGCTAATCGGAAATGTCACGTTTTTTCGGCTTAAAAATTTTCTTTTGCAAAGCTTTACAAACCTGTAAAAAAGAGGTTGATTTACAGGAAAAATTAAGCTATAATAAGGCTCGGAAAGGGGAACTCTCTCGCCTTTCCCCAAGAACACTACCACAATACCACAACCAGGCGGGAGGTCTGTCATATAAAACACAGACCGCCTTTATCGAAAAGAACGCATGGCCCGGAGTGTTTCGTGCGCCGGGCATGCGTTTCTTTCGTCCTGGTGACTTTCTTCCTATATATAATGTTTTTTCAAATAAATTCAGGAATTTTAAAAAAAGTATTGACATATCGCCTTGTATATGGTAAAATGGACTTGCTTAGAAAAGAAGCTCTTTTTTTTTGCGTGCAGTATTACCGTAAATGAGGAGCGAAATTAAAACCGGAGGTGCTGGAAATGAGAGTAAAAATTACATTGGCTTGTTCAGAGTGCAAGCAGAGAAACTACAACACAATGAAGAATAAGAAGAATGATCCTGACAGACTTGAAATGAATAAATATTGTAAGTTTTGCAGAAAACACACTCTTCATAAGGAAACAAAGTAATTAACGGTAAGGATGTGTAGATATGGCTGAAGAAGTAAAAAAAGCAGGTCTGGGTACCAGAATTAAAAAGTATTTCAAGGAATGTAAGGCGGAGGTTAAAAAAGTAACTTGGCCGACAAAGGATCAGCTCGTGCATAATACGGGAATTATCATTGTATTTGTTGCAATAGTTACCGTTATACTTTCGCTGCTTGACGTAGGCTTTACAAAACTGTTCTCACTATTGACAAATGTTCTGTAATCGACTGAAAGTTTGCAGAGAGGAGAGTGGTTATGGCCGAAGAAGCTAAATGGTATGTTGTTCACACATACTCGGGTTACGAAAACAAGGTTAAAGCCAATATAGAAAAATCCGTGGAAAACCGCGGAATGCAGGATTTAATTCCCGAAGTAAAGGTTCCTACCGAGGACGCCGTTGAGAAAAAGGGCGAAGTCGAGAAAATCGTAAAACGCAAGATTTTTCCGGGGTATGTTGTAATCAAAATGGTTATGACTGACGAAAGCTGGTATGTTGTCCGCAATACGCGCGGCGTTACCGGTTTTGTGGGCCCGGGTTCAAAGCCTGTGCCGTTAAGCGATGAGGAAGTCGAAAGAATGGGCGTTGAAAAAATCCGCATGGCTGATATTGATTTCGCACCCGGCGATACAGTTAATATTAAGTCCGGCGCTATGGAGGGCTTTTTGGGTAAGGTCGTAAGCATAGATGCCGAAAGACGCAAGGTCAATGTGACCGTTATGATGTTCGGACGCGAAACACCCGCAGAGGTGGATTGTTCGCAGATCGAACACGCAGATTAATTTAAGCATATAAGCGTCGGTGACGTTTATATATATCCCTCTGGTAACAGTGGGAGGACGCAAGGCGTTCGTAAATACCACATTATATAGCGCTTTTGCTATAATTTTTTAGGAGGTGGCCATTATGGCACAAAAGGTTGCAGGTTATATCAAATTACAAATTCCTGCCGGCAAAGCAACTCCGGCGCCCCCGGTTGGCCCTGCATTAGGTCAGCACGGTGTAAACATTATGCAGTTTACAAAGGAATTTAACGAAAAAACGGCGAAGGATGCAGGACTTATAATTCCTGTTGTTATTACTGTATATGCAGACAGATCCTTCTCATTCATAACAAAGACACCGCCGGCAGCAGTTCTTATCAAGAAGGCGTGCAACATCAAGAGCGGTTCGGGTGTTCCGAACAAGACTAAGGTTGCTACAATTTCAAAGGCTGACGTACAGGCAATCGCAGAGCAGAAAATGCCCGACCTTAACGCAGCTTCACTTGAAGCGGCTATGAGCATGATAGCAGGTACTTGCAGAAGTATGGGCGTAGTTGTAGAGGACTAATCGGACTGATTTGTTAAGAAAAGGTGGGAGAGAGTATTTCTCGTTTAACCACGAAGGAGGATATTAATATGTTTAGAGGGAAAAAATATCAGGAGAGCGCAAAGCTCGTTGATAGATCAAAGCTTTACGATACAGGCGACGCTATGGAGCTTATCGTAAAGACTTCAAAGGCTAAGTTTGACGAAACAATCGAAGCTCATATCAAGCTGGGCGTTGATTCAAGACACGCTGACCAGCAGGTAAGAGGAGCTATCGTACTTCCGCACGGAACAGGTAAAACAGCAAGAGTGCTTGTTTTCGCAAAAGGCCCCAAGGCTGAAGAAGCTAAGGCAGCAGGCGCAGATTACGTAGGCGATATGGACATGGTTGAAAAAATCCAGGGCGAAAACTGGTTTGATTTCGACGTTGTTGTTGCAACACCGGATATGATGGGCGTTGTAGGCCGTTTGGGTAAGGTTTTAGGTCCTAAGGGCTTGATGCCGTCACCGAAGGCTGGTACCGTAACCATGGACGTTACAAAGGCTGTTAACGAAATTAAAGCAGGTAAGATTGAGTACAGACTGGATAAGACAAATATTATCCACTGCCCGATAGGCAAAGCATCTTTCGGTAAAGAAAAGCTTACTGAAAACTTCAGTACTCTCATGGAAGCTATCATAAAGGCTAAGCCGTCAGCTGCAAAGGGTCAGTACCTCAGAAGCGTTGCGGTTGCTTCAACTATGGGCCCCGGAATTAAAATCAACGCAGCTAAATTAGGCTAATTTCAAAATTTTATAAAAAACACTTGACACGACGCCGCATTTGTGGTATTATGGTTAAGTTGAATCCGTAGACAGCAGGCATTGCATACGCATAGAAGTCCGGCCGAGGGTATTTAGTTAAGTAAACTATGGCTCTTTGCGTCTACGGCAAAGAGCCTTCTTTTTTCGGTTTATCCGAATACGGACATTGTCCGTGCTTTGAAGGCATATATAGGTTTGTTTCCCCTTTGGGAGGACAGATCAATCATGTATCAGGAGGTGAAACATATATGCCAAGCGCAAAAGTATTAGAAGCAAAAAAAGCACAGGTTGCCGAGGTTGTTGAAGTCTTAAAGGCTGCACAGACAGGTATACTTGTCGATTACCGCGGACTGACAGTAGAAGAGGACACCGATCTGAGAAATAAGCTCAGAGAGGCAGGATGCAAATATTTTGTTATCAAAAACACTCTTTTAAAGTTAGCTACACAGGAAACAGGTCTTGAAGCTCTCGACGAGGTACTTCACGGACCGACAGCTATTGCAGTATCAGATTCAGACGCAGTTGCTCCGGCAAAGGTTATGGCTGATTACGCAAAGGGTAATGAGAAGCTCGAAATCAAATCAGGATTTATGGACGGCGCAGTTATGTCGCTCGACGAGGTTAAGAAATTAGCCGCTACACCGAACATGGAAACATTGATTGCAAAGACAATGGGAAGCTTGAATGCTCCGGCTTCAAATCTTGCTCGTTTACTCGCAACTATCGTGGAAGGCGGTGTTGAAATCGCAGACCTGATAGCAAAGAAGAATGCAGAAGAAGCTCCGGCTGAAGCTGCGGCAGAGGAAGCTCCGGCAGAGGCTCCTGCGGAAGAAACTCCGGCAGAAGAAGCTCCGGCTGCTGAATAATTTAAAATAGTATATTACAAGATACAGGAGGAAAATAAAATGGCAGATTTAAATGCAATTCTTGATTCAATCAAGGAATTAAAATTATTGGAAGTTGCAGAATTAGTAAAGATGATGGAAGAAGAATTCGGCGTTAGTGCAGCAGCTCCGGTTATGGTAGCGGGCGCAGCAGGCGGCGAAGGTGCAGCAGCAGAAGAAAAGACAGAATTTGACGGAGTTCTTGCTGAAGCAGGCGCATCAAAGCTTAACGTAATTAAGGTTGTAAGAGCAATCACAGGCTTAGGTCTGAAAGAAGCTAAGGCATTGGTTGACGAAGCTCCTAAGACACTTAAAGAAGCAGTATCTAAGGACGAAGCTGACAAGATGAAGGCTGAACTCGAAGAAGCAGGCGCTAAGGTAGAATTGAAGTAATTTTACTCTGATTTGTACCATGCCGTACAGTGTGGGGAGATTGTAATGATTATTGATGTTTCATCTATACTTAAAGAGATGGGCGGCAAAATAGGTATATCGGGAGATATATCGCTTGCCGACACCGATTTTCTCGGTGAGCTTTATCATTTTGATAAGCCGTTTCATATAGAGGGGAGTATTCAGAATAACGGCAAGTCGCTTTATTTAAAAGCGGTTTGCAGCGGGGCGCTGCATACGAAGTGCGCACGCTGTGCAAAGGATATTGATGTTGACGTTGTTTTTGATGCGGAGGAGGCTCTGGCACAGGACAACGGAGTAATATCGGAGGATTCGGACATTATTCTGTTTGACGGAACGGAAATTGATATAGATGATATTGTGCTTAACAGCTTTCTTATGAACATTTCGGGAAAGTATCTGTGCAGTGAGGACTGTAAGGGTCTTTGCCCGCAGTGCGGAGCCGATCTGAACGAGGGAGACTGCGGATGCAGTCATGATGTCATTGACCCGAGATGGGCGGCATTGGCTGATCTTATGAAGGATAATAATTAGAGTGATTTTATGGAGGTGTAATCAATGGCAGTACCTAAGAATAAAGTATCGAAAGCCAGAAGAAACAGCAGACGTGCCAACTGGAAGCTTACTGCACCGGGAATGGTGGAGTGCCCGCAGTGTCACGAATTTAAAATGCCTCATAAAGTTTGCAAAGCCTGCGGATATTACGCCGGTAAAGAAATTGTTAAGGCTGAGGATTAATTTTGGCTGATTTAAAGGGGTTGACTCAATAGCGTTTTGCGGATTGAGCCAAGCCCCTTTTGTGTTTTTATATATTTAAGACGAAAAATGTCTTTTATGAAAGGACTAAAAATATATGCTTATAGGAATAATCGGCGCGATGGAGGTCGAAGTGCAGGCGCTTAAAGACCTTATGGATAACGCAGAACTTAAAGAGATAAGCTCGGTTGTGTTTTACCGCGGAAAAATCAACGGCATTGATACCGTTGTGGCGGTTGCCGGAGTGGGAAAGGTTAATGCCGCGGTGTGTGCGCAGACGATGATTTTGGAATATTCGCCGGATTATATTATAAATACCGGAGTTGCCGGCGGTTTGTCGGAGGAACTGAAAATAGGCGACGCAGCGGTTGCCGATAAGGTTGCGGAGCATGATATGGATACGTCGCCTTTGGGAGACGAGCTTGGCTTTATAACCGGAATAAACAAGGTGTATATGCAGTGCGACGAGTATATATCGGGATTGATGTATGACGCGGCAAAAAGCGTTGACGGAATAAATGCAGTGCGCGGAACGATAGCCTCGGGCGATCAGTTTATTGCGTCGGAGGAGCAGCGCAGATTTATAAAGAAGAATTTCAACGCGGTTGCGGCTGAAATGGAGGGTGCGGCTATCGGACACGTGTGTACAATGAATAATGTGAAATTCGGAGTACTCCGCGCGATTTCTGACGGAGCAAACAGCGACAGCACGATTGATTTTCCGACCTTTACAAAAATGGCTGTAAAGAATACGGTTGAGATAATTGTAAAAATGCTTGATAAGCTTGCCGAAGCATGAACGGCATTAACAGGAAAGGAATGACTTTTACAATGAAAATAACATGGTTGGGTCAGGCAGGATTGCTTATGGAAACAAGCGGACTGAAAATAATAATAGACCCGTATTTATCAAACAGTGTGGTTAAGATAAATCCGAAAAATTACAGACGTCAGCCGGTCGATGAAAGCTTTCTGAAAATCGAGCCGGACGTTGTGGTATGTACGCATAACCACCTTGACCATGTAGACCCCGAAACACTGAAATTCTATCTTGCCGATACGGAACACAGTGTAGTTGTGCTTGCACCGGAGGCGGCGTGGGCAGAAGTGAAAAAGTTCGGCGGCAATCATAATTATGTTCAGTTTAACCGCCATAGCTCATGGACAGAGGGTGACGTTGAGTTTTATTCCGTAAAGGCACAGCACAGCGATATTCACCCGATCGGAGTAATTATTAAGGCAGAGAGCAAAAAATACTACATAACGGGCGATACTCTCTATAATGATGATATTTTTGAAGATATTCCGAATGACATTGACGTAATGTTTGTGCCGATAAACGGAGTAGGAAATAATATGAATATGACCGACGCAAAACGTTTTGCCCAAAGAGTCGGCGCAAAAACAGTTGTTCCTGTGCATTGGGGATTGTTTGACAACTTGAATCCGAACGATTTCAAATGTGAAAACAAGGTAATACCGCAGATGTATAAAGAAATTAATGTATAAGCGCTCCCCAAGCCGGACAAAAAATGTCTGACTTGGGGCGTTTTTATATGCCGGGATTTTTCTGTGCCGACTGCATTTTAATCGGCTGCCACTTCTTGCTTATATAAACCAAAACAGCAAAAATACATTCAATTATCCATGACGCAATCCAGCCTATAAACAGTCCGTATATGCCAAGCTTTAAAATGCAGATAATGCTAACTGCAATTCTGACCGCAGCGCCCAATGCCGTGCTTGCAACAAGGAAGTTAAGTGCATTTGCTCCTCTGAAAAGCGAATGGAACAAATTGTTTACAAGATTAAACAGTATAAACGGCAGACATAGCTTTGAAAATGCCGCCACATAGCCGAATGCCTCGCCGGTATCGCCGGACGGGAAGAACAGCGACGTAACGGAGTCGGTGAAAAATACGCACGTGAACAAAGCGGGGGAAACAAATACAATTTCCTGTATAAGCGCCGTTCTTACGGCTTTCGGAATACTGCGGTATTTTTCGGAACCCATACATTGTGCGGTGTAATTGCTCAAAACCTTAGACGAATTTTGATTATATGCACCGCACGATGGCGAAAAATTCAAAAGAGCAGTTCTTTTTGGTTGACCACGGAAAAAATACGTGCGATGAGAACAGAATTGAATTTACACTGAACGAAATTTCACATTTTATTTCGGATTTTGATGTGGCGGATAATATAAAAGAAAAATTTCCCGATACGGCATTTATTAAAGTTTGAAAAAACAGGGGACTGTTAAAAAAGAGTGTAGAACACAAAAAACACATCCGACGGTGTATATATACTCCGAAAGGTGTGTTTTATGCGTAGTTCAAGGGCAAAATGCGGAATTCAACCCGAGTAAGTAAATGGTATAACATTGAAGCGGCATCTATGTCCTTGAACGGTCTGAGCCTTTTTTATTATCTTAAATTCAGACTGACTCCTGCCTTGGTAAGAGCAATAAGCAGCAGGTTTGCGGTGATGATACCGACAACATTTTGAATCACATTAGGAATCATTGCCGTAATCGCAGCAACAAAACCGCTCGTTTCCGAACCGAACACGATTATATCCGCAGCGTAATATCCGACAACCATCCATACTCCCGCGATTATCATAACAATCAGATTTTTAACGTTAAGTCCCGCCGATACGGCGAATTTACCGACAACAAGTCCCATTACGCCTTTTATAATGAACGTAGGCAGCGCCCATGCGGTATAACCGCTTAAAATGTCTGCCAGTGCGCTTCCCAGTCCGCCTGCAATTCCGCCGATTAACGGACCGCCCAGTACCGCAGCGGTAAGTACGCCGCAGTCGCCCAGATTCAGATAGCCGTTGGCGGTGGGTATTCTGACAATAAACGTCATAACACATATTATCGCTGCAAACAGCGCCGTAAACGTTATCTTTCGTACTTTTAAATCTTTCATGATTAAATCATCTCCTTAGTGTTTTTCTTTGAATGATTATAGCACGCAAAGACGGCATATAAAAGTGTCAAAACGCATTTATTTTGTGGGTGCAAGAGCGAAAATCGTAAAAAATCAAAAAAAATGCGCTATAGGTATTGACATAGCGCGTAATTTGTGATATTATAATAAACTGTATCGTAGGCTTTTTTTGGGAAAATACATCATATTCATATACTTCATTGTATGTATTATACCATAAAAATATACGAAATGCAAGCGCTGCATTATTAAAAGATTTTTACAATGCGGCGTCGGGAGCGAAATACACTGATATTATTATGATGAGGTGATTAACTAAATGCTGCATGAGGTCAAAGCAGGAAAAAATGTCAGACTGAGCTATTCCAAGATTAAAGAACCGCTTGAAATGCCTAATCTGATAGAGGTTCAGAAAAACTCATACAAATGGTTTATCGAAGAAGGATTAAAGGAAGTTTTCCACGATATTTCCCCGATAACCGACCACAGCGGGAAGCTTATTCTCGAATTTTTCGATTACAGGCTGGATTACAATTCAAAATATTCCGTTGAGGAATGTAAGGAAAGGGACGCAAAATATGCGGCTCCGCTTAAAGTAAGCGTAAGGCTTATCAATACCGAAACGGGCGAAATCAAGGAGCAGGAAATCTTTATAGGTGATTTTCCGCTTATGACGGAGCAGGGAACATTCATTATAAACGGTGCGGAGCGAGTTATAGTCAGCCAGCTGGTACGTTCACCGGGAATATATTATGAATTTCAGCGCGATAAGACGGGTAAGCCGCTTTACAGCTCTACCGTTATACCTTACCGCGGCGCATGGCTCGAATATGAAACCGATTCGAACGATGTATTCTCAATCAGAATAGACAGAACGAGAAAACTTCCGGTCACGGTATTTTTGAGAGCAATGGGTCTTCCCACAAATGCAGACATTATAGATATGTTCGGCGATGACGAGAGAATCCGCGCGACATTTGAAAAAGACCCGACAACCAATACCGAGGAGGGTCTGCTTGAAATATACAAAAGACTGCGTCCGGGCGAACCATTAAACGTTGAAAATGCGGAATCACTTCTTATGAATATGTTCTTCGACCCCAAGAGATACGATTTGGCAAAGGTCGGAAGATATAAATACAATAAAAAGCTTGCAATTTCGGCAAGAATAAGAAATAAGGTTCTTGCAGAGCCGGTTGCGGATCCCAGAACGGGCGAGCTGCTTGCAGCTGCCGGCGATACCGTAAGCGCCGAAATGGCGGAAAAAATCGAAAGAGCCGGTGTAAATGTCGTTTATCTTCTTATAGACGACAGAAAAGTAAAAGTATTTTCAAACGATATGGTATATCTTAGCGAGTATACCGATGTTGAAAACGAAACCGGCGTTGAGAAGGTATGCCGCAGCGTGCTTATGGAAATTCTGAGCGAGGCGGACGAACAGGGTCTGGGCGAGCTGGAAAAGAAAGACTTTATTAAAAAGCAGATTGAGCTGAGAATAGATGAGCTCAGCCCCAAGCATATCACAAAAGAGGATATGTTTGCGTCGGTAAATTACTGTATAACGCTTGCAAACGGCACTGGTACAATAGACGATATCGACCATTTGGGCAACCGTCGTCTGCGCTGTGTGGGCGAGCTTCTGCAAAATCAGTTCAGAATAGGACTTGCACGTATGGAAAGAACCGTACGTGAGAGAATGTCCGTTCAGGAACAGGAAATAATCACGCCGTCATCACTGATAAATATAAGACCTATAATAGCAACAATAAATGAATTCTTCGGTTCATCGCAGCTTTCGCAGTTCATGGATCAGCCGAATCCGCTGGCAGAACTGAGACATAAGAGAAGAATTTCAGCGCTTGGTCCGGGCGGTCTTTCAAGAGAAAGAGCCGGATTTGAAGTGCGTGACGTTCACTATTCGCACTACGGAAGAATGTGTCCGATAGAAACGCCGGAAGGCCCTAACATCGGACTTATCACATCATTGGCGACGTTTGCGAGAATTAACGAGTATGGCTTCGTGGAGGCGCCGTACAGACGCGTTGATAAGGAAACGGGCGTTGTTACGGACGAAATCATTTACATGACTGCCGATATGGAGGACGAATTTACCGTCGCACAGGCTAACGAGCCGCTTGACGAAAACGGAAAATTCCTGAGCAGACGGGTAAGTGCGCGTTACAGAGAGGAAATCCTCGAAGTTCCGCCCTCACAGATTGATTATATGGACGTTTCGCCGCGTCAGCTGGTATCGGTTGTTACGGCTTGTATTCCGTTCCTGGAAAACGACGACGCAAACCGTGCGCTGATGGGTTCAAATATGCAATGTCAGGCAGTGCCGCTGCTTACAACGGATTCGCCGATTGTAGGTACGGGAATAGAGCATAAGGTTGCAAAGGACTCCGGTTCGGCAGTGCTTGCAAAGGAGGACGGCGTTGTTATAAAGGTTGCCTCCGATATAATCGAAATCAAGGGCGAGAGCGGTACAATTCATAAGCATAAGCTTATAAAATTCGTACGTTCAAACCAGAGTACCTGTATAAACCAAAGACCTATCGTGGCAGCGGGCGAAAAGGTTAAAAAAGGCGATATTATAGCAGACGGTCCGGCTATGGATAACGGCGAGCTTGCTCTCGGAAAGAATATCCTTATCGGATTTATGACCTGGGAAGGTTATAACTACGAGGACGCTGTTCTTATCAGCGAGGAGCTTGTTAAAAACGATGTATTTACTTCGATTCATATGGAGGAATATGAATGTGAGGCACGTGATACAAAACTCGGACCGGAGGAAATTACAAGAGATATACCTAACGTTTCGGAGGACTCATTAAAGGATCTGGACGAACAGGGTATTATAAGAATCGGCGCAGAGGTACACGCAGGAGATATTCTTGTGGGTAAGGTAACGCCGAAGGGTGAAACAGAGCTTACGGCAGAGGAAAGACTTTTAAGAGCAATCTTCGGCGAAAAGGCAAGAGAAGTAAGAGACACGTCTCTTAAAGTACCGCACGGCGAACAGGGTATAATCGTAGATGTCAAGAAGTTCACGCGTGAAAACGGAGATGAGCTTTCACCGGGTGTAAACGAGGTTGTACGCTGCTACATTGCGCAGAAGCGTAAAATCAGCGTCGGTGACAAGATGGCGGGACGTCACGGTAACAAGGGTGTCGTTTCGAGAGTGCTTCCGCAGGAGGATATGCCGTTTTTGGAGGACGGTACTTCATTGCAGATCGTGCTTAATCCGCTGGGCGTACCGTCGCGTATGAATATAGGACAGGTGCTTGAAATGCACCTCGGCTATGCTTACAGATGCCTGAGCCTTAAAACAAGAGAAGAACTTGAAAACACAATAATAGACGATAACTTCAAAAAGCAGATACTTGCGGCAAAGGACGCTGCAAGACCGGGCAGATTCTTAAAAATCGCAACTCCCGTATTTGATGGCGCGGAGGACGAGGACATTAAGCAGGCGTTCAGAGAAGCCGGACTTAGCGAAACCTTTAAATCCGACGTTTATGACGGACGTACCGGTGAAAAATTCGATAACCCCGTAACTGTCGGCGTGATGTATTACTTAAAGCTGCACCACCTGGTTGACGATAAGATTCATGCGCGTTCAACCGGTCCGTACTCGCTTGTTACGCAGCAGCCTTTGGGCGGTAAAGCACAGTTCGGCGGTCAGCGTTTCGGTGAGATGGAAGTCTGGGCGCTTGAAGCTTACGGCGCAGCATACACCTTGCAGGAAATACTGACGGTTAAATCCGACGATATTGTAGGACGTGTAAAGACATACGAGGCGATTGTCAAAGGCGAAAATATTCCGAAATCGGGTATACCCGAATCGTTCAAGGTTCTTGTTAAGGAGCTTCAGTCACTGGCGCTCGACATAAGGATTCTTAATCATAACATGGAGGAAATCGACATCGACGCGTCGTTTGATGATGATGACGACGCTATCCCGTCAGACGATATGATTGCGGCTATGGAGGGCAGCGACCTCGATTCCGATGATATTACGGACGATGATGATTTCGAGGACAGTATGCTTTCCGAAAGCGATTTGTCCGATGATTATGACGACCCCGTCTTTGGTTCGGACGAAATGAACGATGTCATGGATGATGATATGGACGATGACGATTTTTAATATCGCGGACAATGAAAAACTACGGAGGTTTTTAAATGTTAGAATTTAACAGTTTTGAGGCAATTAAAATCGGGCTTGCTTCGCCGCAGACCATTCTGGACTGGTCATATGGCGAGGTGTTAAAGCCGGAAACTATAAATTACCGTACCCTTAAACCGGAAAAGGACGGTCTGTTCTGCGAGAAGATTTTCGGACCTACAAAGGATTGGGAGTGCCACTGCGGTAAGTATAAGAAGATAAGATATAAGGGCGTAGTCTGCGACCGCTGCGGAGTTGAAGTAACAAAATCAAAGGTTCGCCGTGAAAGAATGGGTCATATTGAACTGGCAACGCCCGTATCGCATATATGGTATTTCAAGGGCGTTCCGTCGTCGATGGGACTTATCCTTGATTTATCACCCAGACAGCTTGAAAAGGTGCTGTATTTTGCGTCATATATTGTAACGGATAAGGGTGAAACAGGTCTGGAAGAAAACCAGGTGCTTTCGGAAAGAGAATTTCGTGAAGCATATGATAAATACGGCGATAAATTCAAGGCGGGCATGGGTGCGGAATCCATAAAAGAACTTTTGGAGAAAATAGACCTTGACGAGCTTTCTTCACAGCTTAAAGAGGAGCTTGAAGCCGCTCACGGTCAGAAGAAAGCAAGAATAATAAAAAGATTGGAAATTGTCGAGGCATTCAGAATTTCGGGAAACCGTCCCGAATGGATGATTCTGACCGTTGTTCCGATAATTCCGCCGGAGCTTCGGCCGATGGTACAGCTGGACGGCGGACGTTTCGCAACGAGTGACTTAAACGACCTTTACAGACGTGTTATCAACAGAAATAACCGTCTGAAAAGATTGCTCGAATTAAGTGCGCCAGATATAATCATAAGAAACGAAAAAAGAATGCTTCAGGAGGCTGTTGACGCACTTATCAACAACGGCCGCCGCGGCAGAACGGTTACAGGTCCGGGAAACAGACCGTTAAAGTCGCTTTCCGATATGCTTAAAGGTAAGCAGGGACGTTTCCGTCAGAATCTTTTGGGTAAGCGTGTTGACTATTCGGGACGTTCGGTTATCGTTGTAGGTCCTGAAATGAAGATTTATCAGTGCGGTGTTCCTAAGGAGATGGCTATTGAGCTGTTCAAACCGTTCGTAATGAAGGAACTTGTTTCAAGAGGACTGGCGCACAATATAAAGAGCGCAAAGAGAATGGTAGAAAGAACCAAGCCGGAGGTTTGGGACGTCCTCGAGGACGTTATAAAGGAACATCCGGTATTGCTTAACCGTGCTCCTACACTTCACCGTCTGGGTATTCAGGCATTTGAGCCGAGATTGGTTGACGGACACGCATTAAAGCTGCATCCGCTTGTTTGTACGGCATACAACGCCGACTTTGACGGCGACCAGATGGCTATTCACGTGCCGCTGTCACCGGAGGCACAGTCGGAGGCACGTTTCCTGATGCTCAGTGCAAACAATCTCTTAAAGCCGCAGGACGGTCATCCGGTTACTGTTCCTACACAGGACATGATTCTCGGAAGCTACTGGCTGACGATCTTAAGAGAGGATTATACGGAGATTGCCGATGAAATATGCGGCGATGAAGCAAAGCTGGCATACCTTGCGGAAATACTTGCAAAAGAGGGCGGAGAGCCGGACGCAAAGGTTTATAATGCCGATGCGGAAATTGTAAGCTATTCTTCACTGACAGAAGCTTTTGCCGCATTAAAGGAGCTTCAGGGCGTTAAGATTAACGAGACGGAAATCAAGGAAAATCCGATTAAGGTAAATGTAAACGAACAGCTTGTGACTGTTTCGGTAAAGAAGCTGTTTACCGAAGCAAAGAAGCTTGTCATGAAACACTATATTGATGCGGACGAGGCGCTTTTGGCATATGCAAACAAACAGGTAAGCCTGCACGAGAGAATTACGGTAGGCGTTACAAAGAAGTTTGACGGAAGAGAAATATCCGGCAATGTGGAAATTACGGTAGGACGTATTATATTCAATAACAATGTTCCGCAGGATCTGGGCTTTGCAGACAGAACAAATCCGCAGGATATGTTAAAGTATGAGATTGACTTTATCGTAAAGAAAAAGCAGCTCGGAGATATTATCGGACGCTGCATCAACGAACACGGAACATCTATAACGGCAGTAATGCTGGATAATATCAAGGCAGTCGGATATAAGTATTCAACATTGAGCGCAATAACCGTTGCGGTAAGTGATATTGAAGTTCCGGAAAAGAAAAAAGAAATACTGGCAGCGGCAGAAAAAGAAGTAGAATCAATCACTTCAAAATACAGATTCGGTTTGCTGACAGACGAGGAAAGATACCAGCAGATAATCAAAATCTGGGCGGCTGCATCGGAAAAGGTTACAAATGCCATGCTTGAGCATTTGGGCGAATTTAACCCGATTTACATGATGGCTGACTCAGGTGCGCGAGGAAGTATAAACCAGATTCGTCAGCTGGCGGCTATGCGAGGACTTATGGCAGATACGCAGGGACGTACGGTTGAAATTCCTATCCGCGCCAACTTCCGTGAGGGTCTTAACGTACTGGAATACTTCATTTCTTCGCACGGTGCGCGTAAAGGTCTTACCGATACGGCTTTGAGAACAGCCGACTCTGGTTATCTGACAAGACGTCTTGTTGACGTATCGCAGGACGTTATTGTTCGTGAAATCGACTGCGGAACGCAGGAGGGTGAATGGATAACGGAAATCACCGACGGAGGTGAGAGCATAGAACCGTTGTATGACCGTATCGAGGGCAGAACGGCTATGGAGGATGTTATAAATCCGCAGACCGGCGAGGTTATTACAAAGGCAGACGAGCTTATAAGTGCCAATGCGGCAAGAAAGATTATCGACTGCGGCATTAAAAAGGTATATATCAGAAGCGTGCTTACGTGTAAGTCCAAAATCGGTGTGTGCGCTAAGTGTTACGGAAAGAACCTGGCAACAGGTCAGCTTGTAAACATCGGTGAAGCGGTAGGCATTATCGCAGCCCAGTCAATCGGTGAACCGGGTACACAGCTTACAATGCGTACGTTCCATGCCGGCGGTGTTGCCTCGGGCAGCGATATTACGCAGGGTCTCCCGCGTATCGAGGAATTATTTGAGGCAAGACGTCCTAAGGGTGTTGCGATAATTTCGGAAATCGGCGGACGCGTAACGGTGAATGAAACAAAGAGAAGCCGTGAGGTCGTTGTTACAAACGATGAAACGGGCGAAGCAAAGAACTATGCAATACCTTACGGTGCAAGCATAAAGGTTCATGACGGCGATGTAATCGAGCCGGGCGGTGAGCTGACGGCAGGTTCGGTTAACCCGAATGATATTTTAAGAATCAACGGTCCGGACGCCGTTCAGGTGTATATTACCCGTGAAGTTCAGAGAACTTACCGTATGCAGGGCGTTGATATCAACGACAAGCACGTTGAGGTAATTACACGTCAGATGCTCAGAAAGGTAAGGGTCGAAGAAGCAGGCGATACAGATTTGCTTATCGGTTCACTTATTGATATATTCGAGCTTGAAGAGGCAAACAAGAGACTTGACGAGCGAGGCGGCGGTGAGCACGCAACATATTCACCGGTGCTTCTCGGTATCACAAAGGCGTCTCTTGCAACAGAGTCCTTCCTGTCGGCGGCATCATTCCAGGAAACCACAAAGGTTCTTACCGATGCGGCTATCAAAGGTAAGGTCGATCCGCTTTTGGGACTTAAAGAAAATGTTATTATCGGTAAGCTTATACCGGCAGGTACGGGTATGAGTATGTACAAGGATATTAATATTACAATAGACGGTGAAGAAGTCGGAAATGATGAAATAGACTGATGTATTATCAGTTTAACTAAAAACAATACAGCACATCGGAACGATGTGCTGTATTGTTTTGTACATTCCCCGTTTCGATTATTCAGCGGTATGGTTTATACTGCTTGGACTTATAGGATATTCAAAAATAGAAATAATTGTGATATAATTTAATTAGTAAACAGATGATTAAAGAAAGAGAAAATAATCAGAAAGGACGTTATAAAAATGAGTAAAAAATTAGTTGCATATTTTTCGGCAAGCGGAGTTACAAAGAGTTATGCGGAAAAGCTTGCAAAGGTGACGGACGCGGATTTGTTTGAGATAAAGCCTGCGGTTCCGTATACAAAGGCAGACCTTGACTGGATGGATAAAAACAGCCGCAGTACCGTGGAAATGAAGAATCCGGATTCAAGACCGGAAATTGCTGAAAAGCTTAAGGATATGGAGAAATACGATACTGTATTTTTAGGTTTCCCGATTTGGTGGTATGTTGCGCCGACGATTGTGGATACTTTTTTGGAAAGCTATGATTTTTCAAATAAGACAATTATCCCATTTGCGACGTCGGGCGGCAGCGGAATGGGAAAAACATCAGACATTTTAAGAAAAGTCTGCCCCGGTGCGGATATAAAGAACGGCAAGGTAATAAACAATATGTCGGAAAGCACGCTTGCGGACTGGGCAAATAAGTTCTGAGTCTGTTATGCTCGGAGCGGAAGCAGCTCCTTTTTGACAACTTATTTGACCAGCGGTAAAATAACCTGGAAAATTGTGTATTCATTCGGCTTTGATTTGCACAAAATCGTTCCGGAATGGTAGGTAATCGTTTTCAGTGCAGTCGAAAGACCTATTCCGAAATTATTTGAACTGTTTTTATTTGAATACAGCGGTCTGAAAATATTTTTAATTTCATTCTTTTTAATACCGCAACCGTTGTCGCGGAAATTTATAACTGCGGAGCTGCCCTCGGTGAAAAGTGAGATTTTTACTGTTGGGTTTTCAACCTCCGCCGTTGCCTCAACGGCATTGTTTAAAATATTCGTGAATGCCTCGCGTAAGCTTGCGTAACTGCCGTTTATAAATATTTCCTCTTCGGAAAAATCCCTTTGCAGCGTCAGATTTTCCGTTCCCTCAAACTGTAAAAGCAAGTCATCAAGCATTTCGGTTAAATCAAGCCTAACTTTTTCGCTGCTGAAATCATATGTCAGTATAACGCTGTCTATCATCTTTTTTGAATTTATAAACGAGCTATGTGAAATATCCTGTATATTTTTAAGCGCGGCAATGGACATCTTATCGTTTGGGTCTATTTTACTTTCCAGAATACTTCCGAAACGCTCTATCGCAAAAAAAGCGTTTTTGTATGTATGAAATATCGTTTTTAGCATTTCGTCATTTTCTCTTTTAAATCTGTTTTCGCGCCGCGGCGGACGGACAACATTAAACGTAGTCGAAAAATCGCAGCAGGTCAGTATATACAGCAGAATAACAATTGCCGCTACAAGAAAAAATTCCGTATATCTTGAATTTATGGAAAACATCGGATTAAACACACCGGCAGCCGTTTTGACGGTCGGCATGGAATTCACATCATAACGCAGCGGATAATAGTTGCTGTATATATTCACGTGCAGAACCAGTCCCATGGTTATTTCTATTATCAGAATATAAACAAGCGTACCTAACACATATTTTCGCTTTGAAAAAATCTGCGTCTTAAAATACTGGCGGCAAAGCTGGATTACCGGCAGCATAAAATATACGACAAGCAGCAGGCTGTTGAACGCCACCAGACGGCTGAACGGATTTGTTCTGTTATAAAGCATACAGTAATTCCAGATGCTGTATTTAACACGCGGATGGTTTAAAATAAAATATATTGCCGGAGGAACAAACAAAAGCAGCTTTAACAGCGTTATCTTTTTGTCCGAAATAATCAGAAAAATCACCGCGGAGGATAAAAGCAGAAAATTACCGAAATTATAAAGCGTCACAACGTCCGTGATGTGCAGCTTCAAGTGAAATACAAGGTAATATCCGGCTTTTTCGAGAATATTTGCCGGCAGGGAATAATTGACGGAAACCATAATATTGTACACCAAAAGCGATATGAGTATAATCGAAGCGCTTATCAGATAGCTGCCCAATGACCAGAACAGCATATTTTTGCCCTTAAAAAACGCTATGGTTAAAATAAACAGTATAACGGCTGCATACATAAACAGCATAAAGCACACCCCCTGCCGGCAATGATTAAAACTTCTCTACGAGTTTTAGTATATCAAAATAAATATTTTAAGTCAAGGCTTTTCTTTTATGTTGAAAATATTAAAAAAGCGTTGATAAAAACCTCAACACTTTGTGCAAAAAAAACAGTACTATGCAAAACGTAAAAAATGTGTTACTATTTTTATAATAAAAAGTGTACTATGAATAAAATGCGATTTGCCGTACGGCGGCAGAATGGGAGGATTAAGATGAAAAAAATAGTATTGTTACTGCTTGCGGCAGGGATAGCGGCATCTGCGGCAGGCTGCCAAAGCGGAAATTCGGGAAACAGCAAAACGGAAACGGTTACATACTGGACTTTTAATGCGCATGACAAAGACCTTATGACAAAATATATTGATGATTTTAATAAAAATAAGGGCGCGCAGCTCGGCGTAAACATCGACTACGTTATAAAGAGCGATATGTCGGCAACGATGATAGATTTGGGCTACGCATCGGGTCAGGCGCCGGATTTGTTTGAAACCTGCAATCTCAATAAGCTGGCAAACGACGGAAGTCTTGCGGCATATGAGGATTTACCCGGCGGTGAGGAATATCTGAAAAATTTTGACGGAATGTTAAGAGAAACCGTAAACAAGCTTAACGGAAAAACATATACCGCAATCCGCAAATACAGCGCGACAACAAGAGCGCTGCTCTACAACAAAGATATGTTCAGAGAGGCGGGGATTGTTGACGAGAACGGCGAGGCAAAGCCGCCGCGTACATATGAGGAGCTGCGTGAGGATGCGAAAAAGCTTACAAATGCACAAAAGGGCAAATACGGAATAGTTCTTCCGTTCAAATGGTCGGCGTTTTTTGATAACGATGTACGTGCTTTAATGCAGTCGGATGTCGGAAATATAGGCTATGACCCGGTAAAGGGTACATATGATTACAGCGCAATGAAGCCGATTATGGAAATGTATACGGGCATAAGAGATGACGGCAGTTATTTCCCGGGTGCGGAAACACTCGATAATGATTCGGCAAGAGCAAGATTTGCCGAGGGTGATATAGGCATGAAGTTCGGTGCGTCCTACGATTACGGCGTTCTGACGAGCCAGTTCCCGGCAAAATGCGACTGGGGCGTTGCACCGCTTCCGGCAAAAACCGAAAACCCCGAATACAAACAGGCGTATTCGCTTGCATATACACCGTATATAAACAGCGGACTTCTTCAAAAAATAAGTCCCGAGGCGGTTATGGAGGTAATGCAGTTCTTAAACAGCGACGAGCTTGCGGCAGAGCAGTACAAGGCAGGCAAGGGCTTGCCGATAGACAGCGATATTGTTAAAAACACAACGCTGGAATCAAACATGAAGAATTGGAGCGATTTCGCATCGCTTGTTGAAATAAGCGCAATAAACCCTGTATCGAGAAAATTTGACGTGTCAAAATATCCGTCGTTCTCGGAACAGTTTATAACCAAGATATGGAACAACAACGAGAGCATAGATTCTCTGCTTACCGAGTATGCCGAGCTTACAAACAAGGAAATAGACGCATACCAGGAGCTTCATCCCGAATATGACGGTCAGCAGTTTATTTTGAAGGAATGGGACACAAAACGAAAGTGACAGGTGAATTTTGTAAATGCTAAAAGTATCGAGAACAAAGAAAATCAAGGCAACGGACGGCGTCAAGAAATACGGTGACGAATGGCAGAACTACGTAATGCTTATTCTTCCGCTTATCGGATTTTTCGTATTCACGTGCTATCCGCTGCTGTGGGCGGTGAGTCTGTCGTTCTTCAATTATGACGGAGTTGCGGCGAACACAAGATTTGTCGGACTGGAAAATATAATTTCGGCATTTCAGGATAAAACATATTGGTCTACATGGGTAACCACCTTTGAATTTGCAATATATAAAGTGCCTATCGAAATGGTTCTGGCATTGTCGCTGGCGCTGATTTTAAACAGAAAGCTCAAAGGCACTGGATTTTTCAGAAGCGTGTTCTTTCTTCCGAACGTTATAAGCATGAGCCTTATGGCGGTTGTAATTTTCAATATGTTCGATGTGCATGGTTTTATAAATCATATACTGACAACTCTGGGACTTATGGACACTCCCGTGGAGTGGTTCGGAAAAAAATTCACCGCTCTGACGGTTCTTGTGGTGGGAAGTATATGGAATTCTTTCGGAATTAACGTCATTTACTTTATTGCTGCGCTCAATAATGTTCCCGAGGAATGTTATGAGGCTGCCAAAATTGACGGCGCTACGAAATGGCAGACCTTTAAAAGCATACAGCTGCCGCTTATGGCGCCCGTTATGCAGACAATACTGCTTCTGTCGATAAACGGTACTCTGCACGTCGGCGAATACGTATATGTAATGACCGGCGGCGCACCGGGCGGAACAACACATACGGTTATGTCGTATCTGCTTTCAAAGTACACGCCGGGTATCGCAGGCTCTGTTGTCAACCTCGGCTACGGCTGTTCACTGTCGTTTATTACCTCGGTTATAATGTGTCTGATTGCGATAGGCTATTCAAAGCTAAGCAAAAAAATGTCGGAGGTATGCTGATTACTATAACTGAAAGGCGGATTTAAAGATGATAAAAGAAAACAAAAAGACAGCCGTATTCTCATACATAATATTGTCGATAGTTGCGTTTGTGACGTTAGTGCCGATATTTTACTGCATAATGTCGTCCTTTAAAACCAACATCGAAATAATGGCATCACCGGAAAATCTTATACCAAAAGAATTTACAATAGATAACTATATCGAGATTTTCCATTCAAGCACCTTCAACGTGCTGAGAATGTTGTGGAACAGTACATACTATACGCTTTTCAGCGTGATAGTGTGTCTGATACTTTCATCGGTTTGCGGATATGTTTTTGCGCGCGGAAACTTTGCGGGCAAAAAAGCAATATTTGCGGTATTCTCCGCGCTGATGTTTATAAACATGGGTACGATAACCATTTACCCTAAATTTCAGATTTTAGGCTTGGTGCATCTTAACAGGTCGCTTTTCGGACTTATGGCGCTTAAATTTTTCGGAATACCGATAGTTAATATGTACCTTGTGCGCGGATATATCCTTTCTTTGCCGAAAGAAATGGACGAAGCCGCAAGAATAGACGGCTGCGACTATTTCGGGATTTTTATTAAAATCATAGCGCCGCTGTTAAAACCCATTTTAGCAACGATAGGAATACTTTCGTTCCAGGGTTCATGGAACGAATATCTGATGCCGTCGATATTTACGATGGGTATTCCGAAGCAGACGCCGCTCATTGCCGGAATAGTCGCTCTTAAAACCTCGGGCGGTGCGGCATCGCAGTGGAATCTGATGTTTGCCGGAATGACGATTGCCATTATTCCCGTGCTGTTTGCTTATTGCGTAGCGAATAAATACTTTGTGTCGGGAATAGCGGCAGGTGCGGTAAAGGGTTAATTAGGAGGATATTATGAATTTCAGAAAAATAATCGGAATTGCCGCGCTTACGCTGCTGCTGTCGGTTACGGCTGTGTCGGCTGACGGTGAACCGGGCATAAGCGTCGGGGACGGGAAAATATGTGCAAGCCTGTCCGGACAGATAGATGTGCAGAGCTATTTCGGATTTGACGAGCTGCAAATGAAAAACCGCGCACCGTACCTGCCTTTGCAGATTGCGGTTGTGATTACTGATCCTGAAAGCGGAAAAATGCTGTACACAAACCAGTTACAGGCAGACGATGAGGGCAGATACGGCACGGATTTTATCATGAATGTTGATTCGGGCGTGTACAACATGAGGGTGTATACCGCCTACGGCAAAATTTACGACGGAACAGTTGAGTACAGCGACGGTCTGACCGATAGTTTCAATGCGCTTGCCGCGGACGAAAATACGGCGGAAATGAAAAACTTTATGTACAGCTACGGCGGATATATGAATCTTGATTTGTCTGTTATGAAGGAGTTTTCAGAGGGGGAGCAGATAAAAATTACCGAGCTTATGGCAAAAAAAGCTCCGTATGCGAAGAAAAGCGACATCGGACTGGAATTGTCGGAGGCGCAGTTCAGTGTGGGACTGGCGTCGGATACTTTGCCCGATGAGGAAAAAACAAAAATGTTCAATAGCTATATGGATTTGCTCGGTGCAGATTTTGCCGACATAAGCGCGTTCATAAAAACAAACAATCTCGCTGCATATGTCATTGACGATTTTAATTCGGGAAAATATACATCGCTTAAAGATGATATATACCTTTTGGCTTTGCGCGCATTTACGGCGCATAGAGTGGAAAACATCTATGATTTGGAGGTTCTTTTCAAAGATAATTTGTTTTCCGTGCCGGACAGCGTTATGAAAAAGTACAATGCGGTTAAAAACAAGACTGCATTTTATACGGAGCTGAACAAGAAAGTAAAAAATTTGGAAAGCTTGCAGGATTTCTATGACGCGGCGGAGGAATGTGCCAAAGCGGCGGACAAAAAGGAAGATAATAAAACCACCGGAGGCGGTGGCGGCGGAGGCGGCGGCGGACGGAGCAATGTTCCGGTAATATCCGCACCGTCAGCGGTTGTTACGCCCAAGCCGCAGGAGGATAAAAAAGACGATACGCCCAATGAACCGCAGAAAATCGAATTTTCGGATTTGGATTCGCACGAATGGGCAAAAACGGCAATATACGCTCTTGCAGAAGCAGGAGCTGTTAACGGCAGCGGCGACGGAAAATTTTTGCCGCAAAACAGCATAAAAAGAGAAGAATTTGTAAAAATGCTTGCATTGTCCTTTAAGCTGGGCGATAAGGGCGCAGACGTAAGTTTTAACGATGTCGGCGAAAATGACTGGTTTAAAGATTCCGTCAGAGCGTGTGTTTCAAACGGCATAATCAACGGAATTTCCGATACGGAATTCGGTACGGGCAGATATGTGACAAGACAGGACGCGGCAGCGATGCTTGCGCGTATGTTCAATGCGCCGCAGCCGGACGATACCGAAAAATTCGGCGACGATGCCGAAATTGCGGATTATGCAAAGGGCGGTATTTATATGCTCAAAGCGGCGGATATGCTCGGCGGATACGAGGATAATACATTCAGACCGAATTTGCCGGTAACGCGTGCCGAAGCGGCAAAAATGATTTATAATCTGCTCAAAAAGGAGGTATAACCGATGGCAGAAAAAACAAGCAGAATTATATCGGCAATTATTGCAATATGCCTGTCGGCGAGTCTCTTTGCCGTTTCAGCGCCTGTCACGGCGGCGGAGGAAACGGATAATTTTGAGGAACAGAAGCTTTTTCTTGAAAGCATCGGCATTTTAAAATTCAGCGCCGATGAAAATTCAGACGTGAGCAGAGGGCAGTTTACGGACATGGCAATGCGGTCGTATATAGAGGAGCTGCCGTCCGTCAGCAAAACCGATGTGTTTAACGACGTTATTCCGAACTATGAATTTAAGGACGCTGTCGAAGCGGCGTACAACAATAATATAGTAAGGGGTATGGGCGATAACGATTTCGGCGTTAACGAAATGATTACTCCGAAAGCCGCTGTGACGATAATGCTCAGAATACTCGGCTATGAACCGTATATTGAACAGCGCGGTGATTTTGAAAGCAATTATATTTCAGCCGCGGCACAGGCAGGCTTGCTTAAAAAGGTAGACATTTCGCAGGATAAGCTTTCATTCGGGGCGGCGGTGCAGCTTATGTGCAATGCGGTTAAAATTGCTCCGATTAAGGCGGATACATCATCGAACAGCGTGTCGTATTACACCGAGGACGGCGAAACGCTTATTTCCGACAGACTTAATATTTATGAGGGAAAAGGCGTGCTGACCGATACAAGCTGTGCTTCGTTAACAGGCGGAGCAGCATTGGAAAAAGGATATGTTAAAATCGGCGGTAAAACGTATAGAACGGGAAATACGCGCGCGAATGATTTTATCGGCTATAACGTGCATATTTACTACAAGGAGCTTGATGAGGGCGACACCGTTTTGTATATCGAGGATAATAAAAGTGATGTGACCGTCATTGACGGAGACAGTTACAGCGATTATTCCGACGGAACATTGTCATATTATACCTCAAATAATTCCGTAAAACAAATCAGAATAGGCACAGACGCGGTGATTATATATAACGGTGCGCTTGTAAGGGGCGGACAGTTTGACAAGTCGCTGTTTGACGTGAGCATCGGAAATATAACGGTAATAAAAAAATTCGATGATGAACATACGGCTGTTATTATAAAGTCCTACCGCGATACGGTGTATGACCGATACAGCGATGCGGATAACAAATATATGCTTATCGACAAATACGAATCGGACAGAAATATTCCGGTTGAAGACGAGGATATGTTTGATATACGCGATACATCGGGAAAAGAAATGAAAATAGAGGATATTCCGCATGAAGCCGTAATATCTGCGGCGGTAAGCCTTGACGGCAGCTGCGGATACATGATTGTAAACCAAAACAAGCTCACACAGGCATATGCGCTGTCGGCAGGAGAGGACAAAGCAACCTTCAAACTTTACAGCGAGGAGGAGCATACATATAACGAAACTGAATATCCCTACTGCGATGATTTTATAAAGCATAACAAGGAAAAGAAAACGGTGAAATCCGGTTTGGAGTATACGCTGTATATAGATGCGTTCGGTTATATTGCCTATGCTGCGCCGGAAAAGGACGTGTCGGATTTTTACGCTTATATAATAAGATGTTCATGGGACGATGCCGACCCCGATAAAACGCTTATGTTAAAGCTTTTTAAGGGCGACGGCAAAACGGAAACATACAAACTTTCAAAAAATGTAAAAATTGACGGCATAAACTGCAAAAACAAGGATAGCAGCATAATCATAAATATGCTCGGTCTCGGTGCGGATAAAGCGGACGATCCGGGTTTTGACAAAAAATCAAAGCTGGTATATGTAAGCCTGACGTTTGATTCGGAGATACGGTCAATTGATACGTGTCTTGAAGAAACGGACGAGCGCGAAAAAGACGATTCTCTCTACCGTGACGGCAGAGAGGCGGACAACACGCTTTATAAAATCACATCAAAAAATGCCATGTGGGTAAGCTCGCTTTCGTATAAAGCGCGTTATGCAATGTCAACAAAGGCGTTTAATACGGGAATATTCGCGGCGGCAGACACAAAAATTATGGCAGTACCGCGCGACAGCGACGACCCCGAAAGATTTAAAATGCTTACAACTGACTCGTTTTTTAACGACAGAGCGTATCTTGTAAAGGCATATTCGAGAGATGACGAAAGAATTTCTCCCGAAATTATCGTGTTCTATTACCATAGCAGATACAGCGATGATTTCGACAAAGCAGAGGACGCGGTCAGCGCAAGATATGCGGCGATACCGTTTGAACGTCCGTATGACGGCGCGGTGACGTTTGTTGATAAAATTATGCATGAGTATAATGAAGAAACTTCGGAAACAGATACCGTTCTTTATCTCACAAACCTTGCAAGCGGAGCGGCGCTTAAATTCAGTATTAATGATGAGGAGCTGCTTTCGGACGGGATAGAACAGGGCGATATTGTGCGGTATATGACAATCGGCGGTTCTGTATGCTATCTTGAAAAGCTTTACGCTTTTGCGGACAGAACGTTTAACCCGAACTCACGCCCGATTAAGTGGAACACGAACCGTCAGGTAACAATATCCTCATACTATCTGTTCCATAACGGAACATTCCTTTCTGACCCTTACGGAGCGGAATCGGAAACGGGCACATATTCGCTTGCGCGTGCGGTGGTTACGCATAAGGACGATAAATATATAAGCTATGTAACGTATGATGATTATTTGCAGGGAAACACCGGCGAAAAATACCGCAAACGCGCCCTGCTCTCATCAACAAAGGTATATAAATACAACGACAGAAACAACAGCATAAACAAGTCGGACATAAGCGGAATAGTAGCCTATGACGACAGCAGCCTTGCACCTACGGAATGTCTTATCTCGGTAAAAAGCCTTGCGGCAAACTCAATAATAGCTTATTGAACTTAAATTGTAAGCTAAATGTTTTAGCATTAAAAATATAAAAAAAGGGAGATTTGAATTATGAAAAAGGCAAACAAATTAGTCGGTATGCTGGCGGTTGCAGCATTAACAATCGGTGCGTTTGCGTCAGCAGCGGGCGCAGCGGGAAATATTAAAATGGTTGACCCCCAAAAGGGAGATGTATGCTCTCACAATACCGATAACATCAAAAATCAGTATGCGAATACGGAAAAAAATATAGATGTTACCGGCAGAACAATTACATATGCAGGCGGAAGCGGATTATCAATAACACCAATAGTGTATAAACTGCCTTATCAGACATCTGATGGAAATTGGCAAGGTATGACGGCAAGCTCATATTGGAAAAATAATTTTACGTGGGAATTTGATTTTAAATATACTAAATTACCGGCGGCGGGAAAAGATTTCTTTATCCTTATAGGTCCCAGCGCAGGAAACTACTGGAAAAACAAAATTCAGTTTATCAAAGCAAACAGCGGGGATACATATCGTTTGCAATGGGGCGGTACAGCCTCCGGTTCAACAACAGATTCGGCACAGTCAATATCAGCACCGACAAAAGATGACTGGGATAATGAAACGTATGGGTTAAAGGTTGATGAAACATATCATTTGAAAATAGAGGCAGACATTGCAAACAGCGGAAAAATATATGTAACGTTTACCAATCCGAATGTTAATGACGAGAACGGCACCGCATATACAAGGCTAACCGAGAGTCCGTACGCTGCCGGAGATGTATACACATCGGTTAACGATTGGGTAAACGCAGGAAAATACAGCAATGTAATGTTTAAGTGCAACAGTGCGCTGACAATGGAATTATCAAACGAGAAATTTTATATGGACAGATTCAGAGCAACAGCACCGAAAGCTGTTTTAGGCGGAAATAAAATAACCGTTTCGGAAACGGTGGTAAACACTACAAACACAAACTATTGGATAAAAGCGCCGCTGCTTGTCGGTGCGGTATATGACAGCACGGGTAAAATTGTAAGAACAGGCTATAACGATACTCAGCCGGCAAGCGGTTTTCCGGCGCTTGGACAGCATGATTATTCAACGACACTCTATGACCTTGATAAATTAGCTGACGGCACATATACATTCAAAGCGTTTTTGTGGAACTCATTCAACCAAATGGCTGCATACCCGAACAGCCTTGTTGAAAAGACATTAACTGTTGCAAACGGTACGGTAACAATGGCAGATTGAATTTTTGCCCTGTATCACAGCTTGAGCGGAGGTATTATTAATGTTAAAATTATCGAGAGCGATTACGGCGATATTCACTGCGGCAGCAATGCTTTTTGCAGGCGTGTGTCCGCTGTGCCGTGCGGAGGAAGAAAGCAAAATCAGCGCGGAAAATATTGTGTCGGAATCCGTAATAAATTATTTTACGTGGAACAGGCTGCTTGATAAGGGCGAAGTACACGGAATTGATGCGGCGGAAAATGAATTTATGACGCTTAACCAAACGGTGTATGCCGAGGTGAAATGGATTGAAAAATACCTTGATGCGTCATATGTCTGGGACGGAAAAACAAAATCCGTTGCGTTTAGTGACGGCGAAAATACGGGCAATGTAAAATGCGGTGATTTTGACGCGGAGGACACAAGCGGCGAGAACGGATTCTTTTTGGAGGAATATACATATATTCCTCTGAAAGGTCTTTCCGAAAGCATGGGCTGGTATTTTTACAGCGGAGACGCGTTCTGGATTTTAAGCAAAACGCTTGAAATCGAGGACGCCGTAACGGCGGATATGACCAAGGAAATAATCGAAGCCGGAAAAACAAAGCTTTTCGATTATGACTTTGAAACGGAAAAGCCAAAACTTGAATTGGGCTTGTGGGACGGTGCAACGGCAAATACATTTGTCATGCCCTGCGAAATTGTTACCGAGGACGGTAATTCATTCATGCAGCTGGGTTCATCGTCGCTGAGATACGGCGGTCTGTATCTGCCGCCAATTGAAAATACAAGGGATACAAAAATAGAATTAGAATTTGACGCAACAAAAAGCGAGGATTTTAACGGCAGTTCGTTTATTGTGCTTATTCAGTGCTTTAAAAACGAAGTTTTCAAGTCGTATGTTGACGGCATATATCAGACGCCGAAAGACCCGGGCAAGTGGACGCATATCAAAAAAGAGCTTGATACCTCAAAAGTGCCGGCAGACGCAACCGATATAAGAATTGTATTCTGTACGTCAAATCAGCCGTCACAGGGCGAAGCGTCGGGGCGCATAATGGTGGATAATATCAAGGTGCGTTCATATCCGTATTATACGGACACCTCCGTTTCGCCGAAAATCAAGGCGGATAAAGTGGGTAACTGGTACATTTTAGGCGAAACGGTCAAAATGACTCCCACAAACAAAATTGACGAGGAAAAATACAAAGCCGTCACGGCAGAGGTGTATGATTCGGAGAATAAGCTTGTACATACCGGAACTGTCACATCTGCGGAGTTTAACAGCGGATACAGCTGGACTCCCGAAAAACAAGGCTACTATGAATTTCAGTTTTATACAATAGATAAATATGGCATTAAAGACACGCTGTATGAGTTTTATACAAAGAAAAACCCCAAAACGCAGGAAACGGTTAAGCTGTATATAGAGCGGCAGGGCATTGTTGTGGCAAGGTACAAAACAAAGCCTATGGAGGAACGCTGCGACAGACTGGCGGTTTCGATAGACCCGGGAACGTACCTCAATCCGGAAATCGTAAACGGACGTAAAAACGGTTTAAGGGGCGATCAGGTGGAACTGGCAGACTTGCTGGGATTTAGGAAAATACGTTATCATTTTCTTTCGCCGGACGGTCTTGCTTACAAAACGCCGTCAAAGGCGAATATACACCGCGGCGAATTTGATTTTGCCGAGTGGGACGGCTCTGTAAACGAGGCATTGAAATACGGCTTTGACTTTGTGCTTAATATCATGGGAACGCCGCGGTATGTGTCACCGTACCGCACAGGCTATACCTCTCCGACGGGCGGCGGAATAAACTATTATGCTCCCGTAAATATCGAAGCGTGGAGGGCGTATGTCGAATACGCGGTGAAACGCTACAAGGACGTGTGCAATATATGGGAGGTATGGAACGAGCCCCACGTTTACGGCGGAAGCGTGTTCTGGAAAGGTATAACAAAGGATTTTGCCGAAATTCAGAAATCGGCGTATAACGTTATAAAAAAATATCAGCCGGGCGACGAAAGTCTTGTAACTTTGGGCGGTATCGGTGCAAGACGATACACCAACTTCTATGAGGAGCTTGTGCAGACGGACGCATACGACTGCTATGACGCAATCGCAATGCACGGCTGGGACATTGACCCGTGGAATTACAATAAAATTGCCGAGGATTACGGCAAAGAACCAAAGCCGTTCTGTTCAACGGAAATGCACATGATGCTCAGAGCCTCCGATTCAGAATATCTTAATAACACCGAAAAGGAAGAAGCAATGCGCATGGTGGTTGAATTTTTGAAGGATTTCAAGTACGGCGCACTGTTCACAACTTTCTTCGCCGTAAATGTGTCGGATGACAAGGACTGGCTGCAATATCTTAACAAAAATAAGATTTACGGTCAGGGAATAGAGGGCGGAGCGTTCAGAGTGGGACTGTATTCTCCGAGGTTTGCGGCTATTGCGATGAATACGTTCTTTGACACGATAGGCAAGGAATACGACTATGTTGACGAGTATCTGCTTGCCAACAAAAAGCAGAATGCCGTAAGAGTAAAAAGCGACGGCAAGGATCAGCTGATTGTGTGGAATGTCGGAGGTTCAAAGAGCAATCCAACCGAGCTTTCAACGCTTATTACAGACTGCGCAAATGAGGATTTCAAAATTGTTGACTGGGAAAATAACGATGTTGATACTTCGGATTTAAAAAATATCGTTATAAAGCCGGAAACAATGTATTTCATAAGCGGACTTGACAGCGAAAAGCTTGATAAGATACCATCAGCGCAGGGCGATGAGCTTTATACGGGACAGGTGCTTTACAATATAACGGAAAAAGCCAAGACCGATACAAGCAATATCTTAACCCATGTCGTAACAAACGGAGATACAAAGCCGCTGTTTAATAAAGACACCTTTGAGCTTAACAATGACATTTCCTATACGGACACCAACTGGCGCTATATTGCAAAAGAGCCGAATACCTCACAGGAGGATTTCAGTGCGAAATTTGCGCTGTCGGTAACCGATGACGGAATGTATCTTGTGGCAAAGGTGAACGATACAAACGATAATGCAATTGCCGATTCGCCGGAGAAAATAAGCCAAAAGAGCGGATTGCAGTTTGCGTTTGATACAGTCGGCGACCGCAGCGGCAACGGCTACCAGGAATGTTATGTCGGACTTAACTATGCCGGAAAGCCGATTGTCTATAAAAAGACTGCACCGTATATCGGCGGAGATATGATTTCCGACTTTACCGAAAGCGGAAATATTATAGAAAATGCAGCCGTACAGCGTATCACTGACGGCAGCAAAATCACGTACATGGTATATCTGCCGTCAAAGGAGATATATCCGTATGAGAAAAACGTGAATGATGCTATACATTTCTCGATTATTGCCAATCGCAATGACGGCACAAAGAATATCGGCTATCTCGAATGGGGCGGCGGACTTGCGGACGAAAAAGACCCGAAAAAATTCGGAAACGTATGGCTCGACAAGACGGTTGCCGAAGAAAACGGCGTATATTACCCGTATATGGCTGTTGCAAATAATAAGCCGCTGTTTGATAAAAATACTCTCGAATATGCCGATAACATCAGCTGGATAAGCGATAATATGAAGTATGTTTCGCTGATTGCGGGCGATAATACGGCAGATGAAACGTTTAAGGCAAAATTTGCCGTGGGAGTGACCGAGGAGGGCATTTATCTTGCCGCCGAGGTTGATGACAACGACGTTAATATGGACGCGGACAGCGTAGGCGGTATGTGGTCAAAGGATAGTATGCAGTTTGCATTTGACACAGGTATGCGCGGAAACACAGATGAGCTTATCGGATTCCATTTCGGAAGAGCAGCCGGAAAGGGCGATACCCTGTTTAAGGAGGACGCTCCGTTTATAACCGCCGAAAAAGCTCCGGCAGGCTATACGCAAAAGAAAACCGTTGTCGCGGAGGGTATTCATAATGTTACCGTATCGGACGGAAAAATAATTTATAAAGCGTTTATTCCGGCGGCGGAGATTTATCCGTTTAATATAGCGGAGAATGAGACGCTTAAAATGTCCGTGCTGTTCAATCAGAACAGGGAGGGAAAGCGCGTGGGTTACCTTGAATGGAACTCCGGCATAGGCGCATCGAAAAATCCGAAAGAATACGGAATTATAAGCTATAAATAATGACTGAAACGTACCGCACGGAGTGTATAAACACTCCGGCGGCGTTTCGTTTGTTTAAAATTAAAGCGAGGAAGAATATGTTTAAAAACATTACATTGGAGGTCAGCTTAAAGCCGTTTAAGCAGACGGATAACGAATATATACATAATGTGTGCAGGACGGTTTTCAGACAGTGGTATCCGCTCCTGAAAGACCGTGAGGAAGTGTCCGTTATGATGTGGACGGCGGACGGCAGCGAGCTTCTCGATTATTCGGGAAACATGGACGATACCTTTGAATGGGCGTGCTATATCGGAAACGCAAACAAGCCGCTTTCGGTAACCGATGACGACATGGAGAGGTCAATTCATTCAAAAAAGAAATTTTATATGAAAAATCCTCCCGTCATGACATATAAAATTCTCAAAAATATTGTTGCGGCGTTCAAAGAGGAGGGCAAAAAGGCTTTTCCCGATGCCAAAATAACGGTTGGCGAAACTTTTGACATAGGCCCCGAATTTGCGGTGTCGGATTTTAAATACAACCGTCACAGAGAAATATGCGGCGGAAGTGACGCAGTCGGCGGATTTATTGATTCAACTGCGCTGATTGACGGTGATAACCGCCGTTATGCCGCATATCCCAACGGTATTCCGGATAAAACGCCTTTCGGTCTGTTTTTGGGAAAACAGGCAAACGCATTTCTTACCGATATGGGATTTGACTATATATGGCTTTCAAACGGAATGGGGTTCAGCGTAAATCCGTGGAGCCAGGAGGGCAAAATATATGACGGCGAAAATTTCCATGCCGAAAAACTGGAAAACGTTAAAAATACGGTCTTTGACTTCTGGAAACTTTTCAGAAGCGGCTGCCCCGATTTTCCCGTGAAAACAAGGGGTACAAATAATTCTGTCGGAATTGATTATGCAAGCGACGGTGTTCCGCTTTACGATATATATAACAGCAAGCTGAATATAACTCCGCCGCCAAATTCGCCGTGGGCTGCGCTTAATGACAACTTCGGCTTGGAGCTTATGGGGCATATGACGCGTATATGCAATCTGCCGGGCGATAATTTTATGTTCAGATACTATATACATGACCCCTGGTGGATTAACAGCCCGTGGTATGACCGTTATGACAGCAATCCGCATGATATTTATTTGCCTATGGCTGTTTCGCGCATAGATGAAAACGGAAAAATGCAGTCCGCCGGAATTTTAAATATTCTCTCGATTGACAATTCATTCGGAAATATGCCCGACTGCTGCGTAAATGAGCCTTTGCCGCATATTTTAAAGGCGGAAAAGCACGAAAGCGATGAAGTGGCGCCGTTTGTATGGGTATACCCTATGCACGAGTACACCTCGGCAGATACGAATGATGAGTTAAGGCGTATGTATTTCGGCGATAAGTTTATATGTGATGCCATTAACGGCGGTTTTCCGCTTAACTGCGTTGTTTCCACCGATAATTTTGTAAAACACCCCGCTAAGCTGTATCAAAAAAGTATATTGGTTGTTCCGGCTTTGCAAAATGACGGGGTAACAAAAAAGCTTCGGGAATTTTCCGAAAACGGCGGAAATATAATAATGTATGGGGAAGAAAGCGAAAAACACTGTGCCGACGGTATAAAAAATGTTCTGTGGGCGGATATATCCTCCGATTCCGGTGCGCTTTTAAGGGCAGCGGACAAACTGGGATACAGCATTATCCACGCTTACCGAACAGACGGCGTAAAACCGCCCACAATGACCGTTGCAAGGCATAATAACGGTATGTATTTTTCGGTTTATAATACAAATACCACTACTGAAACAAGCCTGCATTTTCCGCTGGGCGCTCCGATTATGATGTGCGGCGAAACGGAAATAAAGGACGGATATTCAACATACCGTTTTGCACGTTCGGAGCATAGGGAGTGCCGCATTTTTGTCGAGCAAAAGGATGGTATTATAAGTGTGCGCGGGGCAACCGCGGCGTGCTTTAAATACAGGCGCAGATTTAAGGTTTCGGGACTGCATGACGCGACGGTCTGCTATTTCAGCGAAGAATACAGCAAAACCTGTGCGGCTGTCGGGCCGGTGTCAAAAACGTACAATATGACGCCGGCGCTTGACGAGCGGTTCAAGGTTGTAAACGACCCGAAACACGGAACATATATAAAGGGCGAGCATATAACCGGCGACTTCTTTTTCTTCATGCCCACACGCATAGCTTGGTAAAAGTTGCGGTGTAATCATTTGGTTGACATTTCTCATGGCGAGTGTTATAATATATCTATATAACTGCGGTTTATTTACGGGATATGGGGTTGATAGTCTGTGGAAAAAATAAAAATCGGCATTTGCGACGATATGAATTATATATGTGAATATTTCAGCATGGTGCTTAAATCAAACGAAAAGTTTGAAGTTGTCGGAACAGCCAATAATCATGACGAGGTTATGGAGCTGGCACGGACTAAAAAGCCCGATGTCATTTTGCTGGACTTGAATTTTGACAAGAACAATGCCGGAATTGAAATGATTCCCGAATTAAAAGGCATTAATCCCGAATGTAAGATAATTATAATAACGGTTCATGACCAGGGCAATCTGATTCTTGACGCGATTACAAACGGAGCGGACAACTATCTTTTAAAGGACTTGCCCGTAGAAGAACTGGAAAAAGCAATTATAGATACTTATACAAACAAAATCGGATTTTTTCAGAGATTGCTGTATAATATCGCCGATGAAGCAAACCGCATACAGCAGCGTCAGCAGTCACTTTTGTTTGTGATGAATAAAATATCGACTCTTTCGCCGCGTGAATATGAGGTACTGCAACAACTGTACCTTGATAAAACGTATGCCGAAATTTCAGATTTTCTTGTTATAGAAAAAGTCACGGTGCGTAGCTATGTCAGCAATATTTTGAAGAAAATGGGATATACAAACTGCAAGGCAATGATTAAGGACTTGGCAGAGCTCAGGATATTCGAAAACTTTTTAAAGCATTAAAAATATGCGCGAAAACTCAGTTTTTCGCGCATATTTTTTATGCGTTGATGAAAATCCCAACATAGTTTGTGAAAAAAGCCCTACTATGCAAACCGAACAAAATATGATATTATTCTATTATAAAGGTGAAAAGGAGAAATAGGATTATGAGAAATGCTGTAAAAAAAGCGCTGTGCACAGCGGCTCTTGCAATATTAATCGGTGCGTCGGGCGCACAAGCGGCTGATTTTGAACTGCTTTATCCGGAGAGGGTAAGTCTCTACACGCCGGAAACGCTTGAACCAAATCAGACGATTAAGCTCAATAATGAAAATATCATGGATTACACCAACGGAAAACAGGGCGATGTTACCGGCAGAACGATAATAAGCGAGCAGAGCGGAAACGGCGCTGCCGGAGCGTGCAGATTCAGAACGGCAAAATATATATACGGTTCTCAAAGATGGAAAAACAATTTTACATATGAGTTTGATTTCGAGATGGAAACGCTTGAAAATTTTCTCATGATTAAGCTTGGCAGTTCGTCAAACGGCGCAAACATAAAATTTACCAAGGATTCCAAAACAGACCAGTATTATATAAGCTGGGAAAACGACAGCTCAAACAATCCCATATCGCATCCTATCGGAACAATATGGGGACATAAAGAGGACACTCTGTTGCAGTACGGAAAGACATATCATCTGAAAATCGAGGCGGATATGACTTCGGGCGGAAAAATAGTAACAACTTTCAGCGATCCGGAAACGGGATATATGCGTATGTCCTCAAAATCCACGGGACTGAACATTCCTATGGACACCTTTGCGAATACGGAGACGAGATACACGTTTTCGCTTGTTTCAAACGGCAGGGTGAAAATGAAAACCTCAGATGAGAAGATGTTTTACGAACGGTTCTTTATCTGGAATCCGGAGCTTACGGCACAGGCGGAAAGCAGTGAAGTGCGTGCCGATGCAAAAATACTCAACTGTATAAACGATAACAGCTATTCTCCGGCAGATTGCTTTAAAAATGTGCCGTATTTGTTTTTGGGAGTGTATGATGAAAACGGTGCGCTTGTAAAAAGCGCAGGTGAATACGAGGGAGACGTTCCGGCGCAGAAAAGCGCGGACGCGCTGCTGCTTACGGCTTTTTACGATTACCATGTAAGCGCGGACATTTCGGATTTGCCGGACGGCGACTATACCGTAAAGACATTTATGTGGAGAACTCCCGAGGAAATGTACGTATGTACAAACGTTACCGAAAAAACAATTCATATCGAAAACGGTGTTATAACGGAGTGATTGCGAAACGGCAACTGACGCGAAAAATATGCTTGCATATTTTTCGCGCTGTGGTTTGTGCCGCCGTATGGCGGCAGACAGGAGATTAAAATGAATATTTTAATAAAACAATCGGCAGCTCTGTTTGGCAGAATTTTAATTATTGCGCTATCGGCAATGTTCTGCACCGCGGCATTTTCAGTAAATGCGGAGGAAATATATGCAGGTGATTTCTTAAAATGCAAATATACTCTGTATGCCGAACAAAAAGCTGCGGCAAAAAGCTACGATATATCCGATTTCCCCATGAGCGGCAAAACGGAAATATCATTCGATTTCACTCCGCAAAATTCTGCATTGTGTAGTTTTAATGTGCAAAATTACGCTCTTTCGGACGAAACGGAGGTTTTGCGGCTGCGTACGGAAAAATCGGACAGCGGATTTGCGCTTATTGCCGCAAACGCGCAGAATGACGAATGTACAACGGCAGACGGCATTGAGGAAAACAAGACATATTGCGCCGTGATACAACTTGATTTAAGCGAGAGTACATATAATGTCACAGTGTATGAAAATCACAGCCGAAACCGTCTTGTAAGCTATAAAAGAGGGCTTGCCCTGGGCGGCAGCTTTGCAGGCTACGGACTAAAAAGCACAGATTTTGCCGTTTCGGCGGAAAATTTTGAAGTATATCGAGAAAGAGCCGCCAAGGATAAACCGGTTATCGACATTAAAAATGAGCTTGTGTCGGTCGGTGCGGTGATTTCGGAAAATATAAAAGCGGGCGATGAATGTGATGTTTTTATAGCATTTTATTCGGCTGACAGAAGCAGATTGATTGCGGTTGAAAAAAAGGAATATACGCATAAGGGTTTTGATAACTATGCGGAAATATTTTTTGCGCTTGATGGAAATTTCAAGGCTGATTATCCCGTTTCTGTATTTGTTTTTAAACGCGGCAGCATATATCCGGCATCGCAAAAAGGCGGAGCGGATATATCGCAGGGCGGAATCAGCGTAAAAAATGCGCTTGCATATACCGGATTTGAAAAAGAAGAACCTTATAAAAATACATTTGCCGTAACGGGCGGCAAATTGCCGCAAAAATGGAGCGCAAACGGTTGGAACGGAGCAGCTTCGCCGTTTGACATGACGGTGAGTGACGGAGGATATTTGGCGCTGGGTGCGGTCGGAAAGGGTTATGCCGGAATATGCAGTCCGTGGCTTTCTCTGCCCCAAAACGGATTGTCAATATCCTTTAAGCTTAAATGCTCGGAGGATTACGACGGAAACATACCGCGAATTGTACTGTTGTATTATGATGAAAACAGTAAATATAAAGGGTCGGATTTTACATATTTCCAAAATGTCACATCGGACATCTGGAAAAATGAACAGCTTTATGTAAATCCCGAAAGCTATCCCGACGGCGCGGCAAAGGTTTCAGTGGCTTTCTGCACATCGTATTCGTTCGGTGCGTCGGGACAGCTTTACTATGATTCACTGTGTGTGGACGACATTGTGTTCAATATGCAGTGCGATGAAAAACTCAGCTGGTACAGCGTCGGTGATACGGTAAAATATACCCTTAAATATCCCGTAAGCGGAAAAATATCCGAAATATGCGGACAGGTTTATAATTCGGATAATGAACTCGCCGATGAAGTTTCGCTTTCTTTGAGCGAGGTTTCAGCAAACGGCTGGACATATACTCCAAAACAAAGCGGATTTTATCGGGTAGTGTTCCGTGCCGTGGCGGAGGATAACCGTATTATTTACGAAAGCATGAAATATAAGGCAAATTATAACAGCACAACTCAAAAGCTGTATTACATAGAGCACGGATACCACAACTTTTATGTTACGTCTTTCAAAAATCCCGATATTTCGGAGCGCAATAAGCTCTACGGTATGTCGATAGCAAACTATGACGGAGATTACGATCTGAATATTGCCGATAAGATAGGAATGTCCTTTGTAAGACTTCATGCGTTTTCGTGGAAGGATATAGAACCCGAAAACGTGACCGAAACAAACGGCAGGAGTTATAACTGGTCGGACTATGACAAGATTTTGGACAGAATAAGAAACGAGCTTAAATTTGACGTAATAGGAAATATACTTTATACGCCGGAATGGGCGTCGCCGGTAAAGGACGAAAGCGGCGGACTTGTTCCGCGGTATGCGAGGTATGCGCCGGAGGATATGACGAATCTGACGGATTTTCTGCATGATTTGTATGCGCGCTACGGCGATTTGGTTAACACATGGGAAATTTATAACGAGCCGCATCTTCCGGGAGGTAGCGTATTCTGGAGCGACAGCGCCGGGAATTATGTAAATATGCTCAAAGCGGCATACGATACGATTAAAGCCGAAAGCGGCGACAGCGATACCGTAACCATGGGCGGCATAGGCGCAAAAAGGTACTTGTCGTTTTACAGGCAGTTTCTTGAAAAAGGCGGCTGGAAATATACGGATAAGCTTACAATGCACGGCTATGACCTTGACCCGTGGAACTGCTTTGACGTTAATTCGCATTTGAACATTGACAGCGATAAAGGCGTGATAAATACCGAAGCGCATACAATTTTGTTTAACGGCTCGTCCTCGGATATTTATTATACCGAAAAGCAGCTTGGACTGCGGCTTATAAAAGATTATCTGCGTCAGATAAAATACGGCGTTGAGAAAATAGCGTTTTTTCAGCCGTATGACAATTCCGTTCAAGGCGGCGACTGCATGATTCTTGATAATATGACGGATAATTTCACGACTGCTGCGGCAGGAATATTCCGCAAGCTGCCGTATTATGAGCCGCGTTTTGCGGCAGGTGTGTTAAATACTCTTATTTCCGTGTCCGGAACGGAAATAAGCTACTGCGAAGAATACAAAACCGGAAACGTTAATATTGTAAAGCTTTCAAGCGGCGGCGAACCGTTGTACGTGCTGTGGGGCGATGAGCTTGCGGCGGCAGATTCGGCAGATGTAAGAATTTCGGAAAATGCGTCTGTTCTCGATTGGGAGGGCAGAAGAATTAATGCCGCAGATTTTGCGGTGCGTGCCGATACGGTATATTTTATTTCGGGACTTGACGAAAACGCATTTTCGTATCTTGACAGCGCAAAAGGCGAACACGTGTATGACGGAAAAGTTTTGTACAGTGAAAACGAAATAAACAAAAAAGGCGCAAGCGGACTTAAAGCCGAAGCGTCATACGAGGAGATTTTTGAGCATAGCGGCAGGCAGATGGCGGGCAATGAAATTACATGGAATACAATTTCCGATTCCGCGGATTTTGCGGTTTATAAATGCAGTGGCGGTTTTGACTGTGCCGTAAGAACGCCGCGCAGCGGCGCTGTAAAGGCGCAGCTTGTAATCGGCATTGATACTTTCGCAAACGGTATAGCCTCCGATGTTGTCGAAATAACGGGCGCGCTTTCAAAAAGCGGCGGCACAATAACAAAAACACTTGCCCCCGACATATGCGGAGATATGCCGTCCGAGGATTACAGCGGCAGCGGAGAGACGGTAAACGGCGCGTTCGGATTTGCCGCGGACGATGATAATTATACATACTACTGCACGCATATTCCGCTGACGCAGCTCTATCCGTACTTTTACGGTGAGGACGGAAAAATCAGCCTTGGCATAAAGCTTACGGAATACAATGCCAATAATGCGGAAACGGGAAAATTCTGCTGGGGCGGAGCATATAACAGAGCAAGACCGTGGAATTTCGGAACGGTGCAGCTTGCGGAAAAATTTAAGGGAAATATAATTAAAACCGTCAGCGCAAAGCCGGGCGAATATGTAAGCGTTGAAATATTAAAGGACGGAGAACCGATATATTATAATATGTACGTAACGCCGGAAAACGGAGAATGTACGATTTTTGCCGCACTTGACCGTGACGGCACATATACGATGAGAACATACAGCGATTCTGCCGGATATACGGAAACGGATTTTGTCTATACGGCGGAATAACAGGAAAGGAAAGGATTATAATGATAACAAGAAAAAATAAAAGAACCGCAAGAATAGGTATATTTGCAGTGGCGCATGCCACCTACTGGAATCAGTTTGAGGGACTTTATGAAAGTCTTATGGGATTTCACAAGGATTTATGCGACATGGTAAAGGCAAACGATGTGGAAATAATTGATTTTGGCATGATTGACAGCAGCGAAAAATCCTATGCTGCCGCAAAGAAAATGCAAGCTGCGGATTTGGACGTTATTTTCTGCAATATGACAACGTATGCCACATCATCGGTGTTTGCGCCGATATTAAAAGAGGTTGACAGACCTGTTATTCTGACGGCGCTTCAGCCGAGAAGAGCGCTGGATTACGATAAAGCAAACACATTTATGCAGCTTGAAAACGACAGTATATGCTCCGTACCGGAATTTACGGGTGTTGCGATTCGTTTGGGGAAAAAGGTGCATGATGTAATTTTAGGCTGCCTTTACGATGACGAGCAGGCAAAAGCCGAAATTGCGCAGTGGTGCGATATTGCAAAGGTTCTGCATGACTTGCGCGGCGCGAGAATGGGACTTATGGGACACGTCATGGAATCAATGTACGATATGCACGCAGATCCGACAGCTGTTTCGGCGGCGTTTCATCTTCATGTGCCGCTGATTGAGATGGACGATGTGTTAGACTTGTACAATACGGTAACAGAGGAGGAGGTTCAGAAAAAAATCAAACTGATTGACGAGGAGTTTGATATGCCCGAACCGAAATCCGACCCCGTCACCTCAAAGCTTACCGATGAGGACAAATACCAGGCGGCAAAAAGCGCCGCTGCGCTTGATAAGCTGGTTGAAAAATTCAATCTCACAGGTTTGGCATATTACTATGAGGGACGCGAGGACAGCCTGCACAGAAAGGTTGCCACAACATTTATTGTCGGCAATTCGATACTGAACGCACAGGGAATACCTATGTGCGGAGAGTTTGACATAAAAACGTGCATTGCGATGCTCATTATGGACAGACTGGACATAGGAGGAAGCTTTGCGGAGCTGCATCCGTTTGATTTTAACGACAACGTAATTCTTATCGGTCATGACGGCCCGCATCATTTAAGAATTGCCGAGGGAAAACCCGTTTTGAGAAGTTTAAAAAAATATCACGGAAAGCCGGGCAGCGGCGCATCTGTTGAGTTCAAGCTGAAAGAAGGGCCGATAACGATGCTCGGAATAACGCAGACGGCAGAGGGCAAATTTAAGTTTGTAATCGGCGAGGGATATTCCAAGGAGGGCGAAATCCCTCCGACAGGCAATACCAATACAAGAGGTTGTTTTGAACCCGACACCAAAACCTTTATCAAAAAATGGGTAATGCAGGGGCCGACACATCATTATGCGCTCGGTATCGGACACCATGCCGATACAATCGCAAAAATAGCTGATGTTCTCGGAATTGAGTATGTAATTGTAAAATAATTTTACGGGGGAGTATTATATGAACACTTGTTTCAGACCGGGTGAGGAGTGGTTTGATACGGATGGCAAACCTATTCAGGCACACGGCGGTTCGGTGATATATGCGGACGGTAAATACTACTGGTTCGGAGAAAACAAAGAAAAAACACTTCCAGACAGCGGCATATGGCACTGGGGAGTGCGCCTTTATTCGTCGGAGGATTTGTATAACTGGAAAAACGAGGGCATTATTGTGCCGCCGTCGGAGGATTACGAGAATCCTCTGCATCCGACACAGTATATGGACAGACCGCATATTATCTATAACGCAAAAACAAAGAAATTCATAATGTGGATAAAAATTATGGGCAGAGAAAACATGGGCGATCAGTACATGGTTATAGCAACTGCCGATAAAATTACCGATGAATTTAAAATTATCGGAACAAGACAGCCGCTCGGGTACAGCTCGGGAGATTTTGACCTCATGGTTGACGAAGCATCGCAAAGGGCATACATATTTTTTGATAAGGTGCATGATTTTGTTCATCATGAGCATCCGCACAAGGATATAGTCTGTGCGGAGCTTACGGACGACTATACCGACCTTACCGGAAATTACGGAAATTATCATGACAATACTCCGTATCAGGTGGGGATTGAGGCGCCTGCCGTATGCAGACGCGGCGGCAGGCTGTATATGTTTTTGAGCCGCACAACCGGATATGTTCCAAATCCTACCGAGTGTGTTGTTTCGGACGGATATTTCGGGCCGTGGGAATGGCTGGGACGAGTGCATGAGGATAAGGAAAATCTGTCTTTCAGAAGCCAGATTTCATCCGTATTCAAGCACCCCGGGAAAAAGGATTTGTATATTGCGCTTGCCGACAGGTGGCTTATGAATCTGCCGGAGGATTTGCCGGATAATCTGTTCGAGATTGCAAACAGCAAGGGGGACGACAGATACGAAACCCTCTATGATGCGCGGTATGATGAGGTTATATGCCTTAATACGCCGAAACTCAGAGACATGTCTGCGGCGAGGTATGTGTGGCTGCCGATTTTGTTTGAAAACGGCAAGCCTGTAATACGTTGGTTTGATGAATGGAAATGGGAGGATTTTGAATGAGAAGCATACTAAAAAAAGCAACGGCAGCAATTCTGTCGGGGGCGGTAGTGCTTTCATCGGCGGCGTATGCGGAAAAAGCGATGTACGATAAGGCAACAAATACTGTCACGGTTGACGCGTCGGGATATTCGACCGTCAGCATAGTGCCGGAAAATGCGGACGTAAGCGATAAGGATAACATTACCTATATAAATCAGACCGCAGTGGATTTCGGAGCGCAGGCAAGCTTTGTTTTGCAGGATAATCCTGCCAACGGCGACTATATCATATCTCTCGGAAACGGTGCAGATACCTCGGAGGTAAAGAAAATCAAGTTCACCGTCGGGGGAAGTGAAGAAGAATATCCGTTTTATGCATCGTTCAAAAAGAACGATGATAACAGCCTTACGGCGAGTGCGGAATTTACAAGCGCAGTGTCGGGAACGATGCTTTTTGTGCTTTACGGCAAGGACGGCACACTGACTGATGTGAATGTGCAGAACGTTACGGAAACGGGAATTAAGGAGCATACCTTTAAAAACTGCGAAAACGGTCAGAAGATAAAGCTTATGCTGTGGAAGAATATTGATAATATGGAAACCGTTTCAAAGCCTTATGAAATTCCGACCGATGATATAACGGCAGCTCCCGATGTTCTGCGCGTGACGGAAAACGGCGAGCTGGCGAAAAACGACGGCGAAGCGGTTCAGCTTAAAGGCGTGAATTTCGGTGGCTGGCTTATACAGGAAACGTGGATGTGTCCGGTTATGGCGTTTAACGGAAATATAACTGTCAGAAACAATACGGAAAACGGCTGGGCAATGCTTGATACGCTTGACGAGCTTGAAGCACGCTTCGGCAAGGACGAAGCCGCAAAGCTTATTGCAAATTACCAGGATAATTACATAACCGAGCAGGATTTTAAAAACGTAAAGGATATGGGATTTAACTGTGTAAGGATTCCGTTCTGGTACAGAAATTTTATGTCCGATGAAAACGGAACGTATATTACCTCCGACGATAACGATAACCCGGGCTTTAAAAAGCTTGATTGGGCGTGTGATATGGCAGAAAAGTATGGTTTGTATCTGATATTTGATATGCACGGCTGCCCGGGCGGTCAGAACGGCGACCATTCAAGCGGAAAAACAGGCAGAAACTACCTTTATAAAGAAGAAAAATACCAGAATATTATGGAGGATTTGTGGGTAAAAATTGCCGGAAGATATAAAAACAGAACCTGTGTTGCGGCGTACGATATAATGAATGAACCGCTTAATAATGCCGATGCGGCGCATAATGTAGAAGAACAGTACCGTGCGGACGTGTGGAGTGATACAACGCTGCGAACAAGTGTATATGACAGAATGGTTAAGGCTGTAAGACGTGCGGATCCGTATCATGTGATTACACTTGAAGCAATCTGGCGCATGAAGTTTCTGCCCGACCCGTCGGAGTACGGCTGGACGAATATGATGTACCAGCTTCATTCCTATGATACCTCGGACGCAACAACAACGGAACTGGTAAATTCGCTTGAAAAGGCAAAAAACAGCTATCACACGGCGGCATTTATGGGCGAGTTTAATCCGCAGGTGTATAACAAAAATATAACCGCGCAGATGAACGCTAAGGGCATAAGTTATACCATGTGGAATTACAAGGCAACCGCCCTCGGCGGCGGCAGCAACGAGCAATGGGGACTGTACAGCAGAACTTATACGGAAAGCGATATGTATGCCGTTATGGGTGCAGACGCGGCGAATAAGGTAAACAGCACATGGAGCAGCAGCGGCGGAGTTATGTTCCACCTCGGCGCTCTTACTGACGAACAGATAAAGCAGCTTTACACAAAATGGTGGACAAAAGAATATCTTGCCACGGAAAACGGCTTTACGCTGAACAGTACTCTTAAAGGATATTTACAATAATAACAGCAAAACCACTCCTCGTATCAGAGGGGTGTTTTTGCTGTTGACAAAAATGCGGTATATGATATAATTATAGAAAAAAACATTATTCGGGGAATTATATGGAAGAAAAATTTATGCGCGAGGCAATCCGACAGGCTAAAAAGGCGGCGGATATAGGCGAAATGCCGATTGGTGCCGTTATAGTCCGGAACGGGAAAATTGTTTCGAGGGGTTACAATAAGCGTGAAAAAAAGAAAAATGCACTGCTTCATGCCGAAGTTGACGCAATAAATAAGGCTTGCAGACGATTGGGCGGCTGGCGGCTGCCGGAATGTGATATGTATGTCACGTTAGAGCCGTGTCCGATGTGTGCAGGAGCGATTCTCAATGCACGTATAGATAACGTGTATTTCGGTGCGTTTGATAAAAAATCCGGCTGCGGCGGCTCGGTGATAAATCTGTTTGATATGAAATTATGCAACTATACCGTGAATGTTACCGGAGGAATTATGGAGGAAAAGTGTTCGGAAATAATTAAGGGCTTTTTCAGGCAGTTAAGAAATAATAAAGGTAACAAAACAGAATAATCGGGCGATTATGCCACAGACTATTCGGTAAGAATATGCGGAGAATGCGGCGAAAGTACGTTTGAAGAAAATGAAATTATGTGGAATAACGGATTTCAGTTTAATTTCACCGTTAACAATGTAAAGCTTTGGTATCCTAAAAATCACGGTAAACCGAATTTATATAAAACGCAAGTTGAGCTGCTGTATAAAAACAATACGGTTGATACATATGAGTCTATCCTCAGCCTCACAATTATATTTAATATAATTTGCTGTCATAGACTATTTTTTGTATAATTTATCATAAAACTGCAATCTAATCCGTTGCAAGTTTTATTCCTCCGCTGTGCGGCGAGCTGAAAGCCGCACGCAAGCAGGCAGGTTATCCGATATTTTAATTAAAACGCTGTCACCTGATATTGTACGGACTAAAATTACATAAAATTGGACTAAAATCACGTTGATATGTAATTTCGGTATGATATAATTAAGGTATAATATTTGCTTTTATACGGAGGTGCAGTCATGGAGGATATAAGAATAGGATATATCGGATTGGGACAAAGAGGAATGGGGTTGTTAAAGGACGTAGTGCTCAGTCAGCAGGAAAAGGTTACAGCTGTGTGCGATGTCTATGCGGACAGATGTGCGGAGGGCGCAGACGAGGTTGAAAAGTCGGGGCAGCCGCGCCCGGAAGAATACGGCGATTTCAATGATGTAATTAATGATAAAAATGTAAATACCGTTATCATTGCCACGGCATGGGAAAGCCATGTTGAAATAGCTGTCGCTGCAATGAAGGCCGGTAAGGCTGTTGCAATGGAGGTAGGCGGAGCGTATACGGTTGAGCAGTGCTATGAGCTGGTTAAAACATATGAGGAAACAAAAACGCCGTTTATGTTCCTTGAAAATTGTTGTTTCGGCAGACGTGAAATGATGGCGCTGAATATGGTGCAAAATGGTCTTTTGGGCGAAATTGTGCATTGCGAGGGCGGTTATCAGCATGATTTGCGTGAGGAAATTGCATACGGAAAGGAAAACAGGCATTACAGATTGAGAAATTATCTTATGCGTAATTGCGAAAATTATCCCACGCATGACTTGGGCCCGATTGCAAAGATACTCGAAATAAATCATGGAAACAGAATGATTACTCTTACATCAACGGCGTCAAAATCCGCCGGCTTGCATGAATATATTATGCAGAACAAAAAAGACGATGAACAGCTGAAAAATGCGGTGTTTGCGCAGGGAGATATTATAACGACTGTTATAAAATGTGCGCGCGGCGAAACCGTGGTGCTTACTCTTGATACAACCTTGCCGCGCTATTACAGCAGAGGTTTTATTGTACGAGGAACAAAGGGTATGTATGAGGAGGTTACGGATTCGGTATTTTTAGATGCCGCAGGAGATGCAAAGCATGATTTTGACTGGCGCAAAGAATGTATCGGAAATGCGGAAAAATACAAAGAGGAATGGGAACATCCCGTATGGAAGCAATATATCAAGGACGGAGTGCAGGGAACGCACGACGGCATGGATTGGCTGGAATTTAAGGTGTTCTTTGACGCGCTGAGAGAGGATAAGCCGATGCCGATAGATGTGTATGACGCCGCAAGCTGGATGGCAATAACGGCATTGTCCGAAGAATCAATCTCAAAGGGCGGGGCTGTCGTTAATATCCCCGATTTCACAAACGGAAAATGGCACAGAAATATTATTGATTAAGAAAAGGGATGTAAAAAAGTGTAGTTCAAGGGTAAAGACAGATAGAAATCCGCAGTTTTACGGGTTTTAGCCTGAATTTCTATTTTTCTTAGCAAATGCTATAACTTTGCAATAGCATCTATACCCTTGAACGGTCTGTGCTTTTTTACATCCTTTTTTTAGTGAGCACCTTCTCAACGCTTTTAGATACACAATCTCAGAGAATTAGCAGCCGTTTCTGTGTAAAAAAATTGCATTTGGCATGATTGCGGGGGGGATTACCTGACCATTTCGTCCTGAATACCGGTAGCGTGGTGAGCGGAAATAACGCTTTCGATTTCGTCAATGCTGCTTGCCGACATATCGCCCGGGACGGTGTCCTTTACGGCGGACAAAGCATTTCCGACGGAAAGTGCGCGCCTGATACTTCCTCCCGACAAAATTCCGTACAGCACGCCCGCAACATATGCATCACCGCTGCCGACACGGTCGATAACTTCAATATCTATGTAAGGTTTTTCTTCGTAATAATTGCCGTCCGAGTAAATTATAGACCCGAAATTATGCCTTGTCGGACTGATTACCTCACGATGTGTTGACGCAACTATCTTGCAGCCATAATCGTCCGAATATTGTTTCAGAATCTCTCGGAGAGTGCCTGTTCTCTGCAACATTCTGCGTGAGGTTTCCTCCGAAACAAACAAAATATCCACCATCGGGAAAATTTCCTCTATTGTCTTGCGCGCCTCCTCCTCGCTCCACAGCGCGGAGCGGTAGTTAACGTCAAAGCTTATGGCGGCCCCGTTTTGCTTCATGCGTTTTATGACCTCCATTGCGGTTTCGCGCAGCTGCGGATCAAGCGCAAGCGTGATTGAGCTTATATGGAACATTCGGGTTTTTGTATAAATATCATTGGGAATCTCAGACAGCGAAAGTGAGCAGACCGAGCTGCCGGCGCGGTCGTAGACAACCGAGGACTTGCGCGGATATGCGCCGCTTTCATAATAGTACAGACCGAGTCTTGCCTGCTTTGAGTAATCGTATACCACATAATCATCGCTGACATTTCCGTAGCGTATTTTGCGGCATATAAAATGCCCCATTTTGTTTTTCGGCAGCTTTGTTATTATGGCTGAACGTATTCCGAGCATTGCCGCTCCCGAAACAACGTTTAATTCACTGCCGCCCGCATTTTTTTCAAAAGTTTCGCTCTGCGATATTTTTTCCTTATCGGGAGGTGAAAGACGGAGCATTACCTCACCCATACCGATTAAGTCAAAATCAGCTTTTGCTTTTATAAAATCCATTTTTTCTACCTCTGTTTCTGAATATGCTTACTGATATTATATAACATTTGCTGTGAATTTTCAATAAATTATGTGTAAAAACTCTTGACAAGCCGTAAACTTTTATTCATAATAAAATCAAGGGGTCAGAAGAAAGGACAAAGTTTATGGACAGAGAATTTATAAATCTTACGGCAGAAAATATTGCCGATGAGCATTTGTGCTGTATAATCAGAACGAAAAAGCCGCATAAGGGAGTGGAAATCAAGCGTGCATGGCTGCAGCAAAGGCTGAATGAGGGACACGTTTTCAGAAAGCTTGATGTGAAAGGCTGCGCGTTTATCGAGTATGCACCGCTTGAAACTGCGTGGGCACCGATTATCGGAGATAATTTCTATTACATATACTGCCTTTGGGTAACGGGCGAGCCGAAAGGGCACGGTTACGGACGGCAGCTTATGGAATACTGCATAAATGATGCAAAGGAACACGGCAAATCGGGGATTTGTATGCTTGGTGCGGCAAAGCAGAAATCATGGCTTTCGGATCAGAAATTTGCAAAAAAGTACGGATTTAAAACGGTTGATGCGACCGATGATGGCTATGAGCTGCTTGCGCTCAGCTTTGACGGCACGGCGCCGAAGTTTGCGCCGAATGTGAAAAAACTGGCGATTGAAAGCAAAAAGCCGACGGTTTACTATGACGACCAGTGTCCGTATATTCCGCAGCGGATTGAAAAGCTGCGCGAATACTGCACTGCAAACGGAATTGATGCGGATTTTATACACGTGGATACGCTTGAAAAAGCAAAATCGCTGCCGTGTGTGTTTAATAACTGGGCGGTGTTCTGCAACGGAAAATTCATGACGGTAAATCAGATAGATGGGGCGGCTTTGGAAAAAATGATAAAATAAAAGCGGTTGCAGCCAAGCTGTAACCGCTTTTATAAATCCTTATTTTTTCAGATTTCCGAGTTTTGCGGCTTTAAGGTAAGCGTTTATAAACCCGTTTAAATCTCCGTCCATAACAGCCTGAATATTGCCCATTTCATAACCTGTGCGCAAATCCTTTACCATTGTGTACGGCTGAAAAACGTATGAACGTATCTGGTTGCCCCAGCCGTTTTCGGTCTGTACTCCCTGAATATCCGCAATTTTTTCTTTTTGCTGCTGCTCCGCAAGCTCAATAAGCTTTGCTTTGAGCATTTTCATGGCATAATCACGATTCTGGAACTGCGAACGCTGCGTCTGACACGAGGTTACAATTCCTGTCGGAATATGTGTAAGACGAACTGCCGATGAGGTTTTGTTTATATGCTGACCACCTGCTCCGCTTGAACGGAACACGTCCATTTTTATGTCCTCGGGGCGTATATCAACTTCTATGCTGTCGTCCAGATCGGGCATTACTTCAATTGAAGCAAACGATGTCATACGCTTTCCGGCAGAGTTGAACGGCGAAATTCTTACAAGGCGATGTACGCCCTTTTCGGCTTTAAGATAGCCATAGGCATTAGGCCCGTCAATGCTGATTGTACAGCTTTTCATGCCTGCTTCATCACCCGGGAGAGAATCGAGCACCTCTGTATTGTAACCATTCTTCTGCGCCCACATCTGATACATTCTTATAAGCATTTCGCACCAGTCCTGCGCCTCTGTTCCGCCTGCTCCGGCATGGAACGTCATAATGGCGTTGGAATTATCGTATGTTCCGCTTAAAAGCGTTTCAAGCGTGAGCTTTTCAATCTTTGAATTAAGCTGCGCAACGGTGTTTTTTACATCGTTTGCCATTGAAGCGTCGTTTTCCTCCTCCGCGAGCTCAATCATCATTAAAGTGTCCTCACGCAGCGATTTCAATTCTTCGTAAGACTCTATTTTGTCTTTGAGGAGTTTTGTCTTTTTTATTACTTTCTGAGAATTTTCCATGTCGTCCCAGAAACCCGGCTCTGCCGCCTGATTTTCAAGTTCCTCAACTTCTTTTACCGCATTTGCGATGTCAAAGTGAATCCCTCAGTTCTGTAATGTTTTCCTCCATGCTTTGGAGTTCAAGTCTGTATTCATCATACTCTAACATTATTTCACATCCTTTATACAAACAATTTACTACTATATTATACCACTGCGGAATAAAATAATCAATACATTTTATCCTTTTAATTCGCAGATAAAAAAGTGTACAAAAAATACTCGTCAACTTGCTGCAAAATGACGAGTAAAAATATGTTTCGTTTTGTTGAAAGTGCGGTACATATAACTTATAGAGCAGATTGCACGGTTGAACGGAAAATAAAATGTGCGGTCTGGCGAAAGGAGACGGATTTATGAAAAGCTACAAAATGGACGAAATAAGAAACGTTGCGGTAACGGGACACGGAAAATGCGGAAAAACAACATTGGCAGAGGCAATGCTGTTTAATGCCGGAGTTATCGACAGAATAGGAAAAAGCGCGGACGGTACTACGGTGACGGATTGCGATCCGGAAGAAGTGAAGAGAAATTTCTCGATTTCATCGGCAGTTGCGCCGATTGAATGGAAGGATATGAAATATAACATTATAGATACCCCGGGATTTTTTGATTTTGCAGGCGAGGTTAAGGAGGGCATAAGAGCGGCGGACAGTGCGCTTGTGGTTCTGAGCGGCAGAAGCGGAGTTTCGGTAGGTACGGAGCATACGTTTGAATATGCGCGTCAGAGAGGTATTCCGATTATGTTCTTTGTCAATAAAATTGACGATGACCGTGCGGATTATCAGAAAACCCTCGAACAGATGAAAGAGGTATTCGGCAAGTCGGTAACGCCGTTTGTATATCCTATACGCGAGGGTGACGAATTTAAGGGATTTGTGGATATAGTCGATATGACGGCAAGACGCTACGACGGAATATACAGAGTTGAAATCCCCGTACCGGAGGGTATGGCGGAGGTTGTTGCGCCGCTTCGCGACATGATAATGGAGGCTGTTGCGGAAACGGACGATGAACTGATGAACAAATATTTTAACGGTGAAGAATTTACCGTTGATGAAATAAAAGGCGCAATCAGAAAGGGCGTAAAAGACGGAAGTATTTATCCGGTATACTGCGGAAGCGGTCAGGATAACATCGGCGTAAGATCGCTCATGGACGGTATCGGAAAATATCTTCCGGCGCCGTCGGAGATTGAGGAAATCGCGCGTGTGGCGGACAGCGGCGAGCCGGTAGAGGTTGTTCAGAGCGAGGAGGAAACAACGGCGGCAATCGTATTTAAAACAATCGCCGATCCGTATGTCGGAAAAATGTCCCTGTTCAGAGTTTATTCGGGAAATATACGCTCGGATTCCGTGCTTTACAATCCAAACAGGGGCTGTAATGAAAAAATAGGCAAGGTATTTATGCTGTGCGGAAAAAAACAGCTTGAAGCAAGCGTTATAAAAGCCGGAGATATAGGTTGCAGCGCAAAGCTTGAAAATACAAAAACCGGAGATACGCTTTGCGATAAGGATAAAAATATCATTCTTACGGGCATAGAATTTCCGTCGCCCGTGCTTTCGATGGCGGTAGAGCCGGAAACGAAGGGCGATGAAGAAAAAATAGTGAGCGGTCTTACAAAGCTTTCGGAGGAAGATCCGTCGTTTACGGTAACAAATAATTCCGAAACAAAGCAGACGCTTATAAACGGTCAGGGCGAACAGCATATTGACGTTATCGTGAGCAAGCTGAAAAACAAGTACGGCGTAAGCGTGAAGCTTTCAGAGCCGATTGTTCCGTACCGTGAAACAATTATCGGCGAGGCTACGGTTGAGGGTAAGCATAAAAAACAATCCGGCGGTCACGGTCAGTACGGTCATGTAAAGATTAAGTTTGAGCCGGGCGCTACGGAGGATATGCTGTTTGAAGAACAGGTATTCGGCGGAAGCGTACCGAAGAACTATTTCCCGGCGGTTGAAAAGGGCTTGCGCGATTCGTGCCTGCACGGAGTGCTTGCGGGTTATCCGGTTGTAAATATGAAGGCTACGCTGCTTGACGGTTCATATCATCCGGTTGATTCATCCGAAATGGCGTTTAAAACTGCCGCTTCGATTGCCTATAAAGAGGGCATGAAACAGGCTAAACCCGTTCTTCTCGAACCGGTAGGATATTTGAAGGCGTATGTGCCGGAAAATATAATGGGCGATGTTATAGGAGATATAAATAAACGCCGCGGCCGCATAATGGGTATGGGCGAAAGCGATAAAAAAGGTCTGAATATGGTCGAGGCGGAGGTACCGGAGGCGGAAATGTTCAAATACGCCGTTGATTTGCGCTCAATGAGCCAGGGCAGAGGTGTGTTTTCCTTTGAATTTGTAAGATACGAACAGGCGCCGTCTGCTATTGCAGATAAAATTATTGCCGATTCAGAAAAGTGATGTCGGAGGAAATATTCCTTAAATCGGGCATAAAATTACGCAGTTAGGTATGTTTGTTGATTTTTACTAAATAAAATTTGCATTTTTGTGAATTATAAGACTAACAATTTTATAAAAAATATGTTATCATAAATGTGTAATAAAGAAAAGTGCAGATAGCTAAGCGCATTTTAATTGCTCGTATATGAGCGTATAAAAATTGTGATGAGACGAGAGGGGAATTTGTAAAATGGCAAATTTACAGTTAAAACATGTTTATAAGAGGTACGCAGGCGGCGTTACTGCCGTAGGAGATTTCTGCCTCGATATTGCCGATAAGGAATTTATTATTCTGGTAGGTCCGTCAGGCTGCGGTAAGTCAACTACTTTGAGAATGATCGCAGGTCTGGAAGAAATTTCAGAGGGTGAGCTTTACATAGACGGTAAGCTCATGAACGATGTGGCTCCGAAGGACAGAGATATTGCGATGGTTTTCCAGAACTATGCTCTTTATCCGCATATGACGGTATTTGAGAATATGGCGTTCGCTCTTAAATTAAGAAAGACTCCGAAAGATGAAATCAAGAGAAGAGTAAACGAAGCCGCAAAGATTCTTGATATTGAACACCTGCTTGACAGAAAGCCGAAGGCTTTGTCGGGCGGTCAGAGACAGCGTGTGGCTATGGGTCGTGCAATCGTCCGCAGTCCAAAGGTATTCCTCATGGATGAGCCTTTGTCAAACCTGGACGCTAAGCTCAGAGTTGCAATGAGAACGGAGATTAAGAAGCTCCACAACAGATTGCAGACAACTTTCATCTACGTAACGCATGACCAGACAGAAGCTATGACAATGGGTACTCGTATCGTTGTTATGAAGGACGGTCTTATTCAGCAGGTTGATACTCCGGCAAACCTTTATATGAAACCGTGCAACCAGTTCGTTGCAGGATTTATCGGTTCGCCGCAGATGAACTTCATAAACGTAACTCTTAGCAAAGAGGGCGATGATCTTTACGCTTGTTTTGCTGATGATAAGATTAAGATTCCGGAGGGCAAGGCATCTAAGCCGGAGTTGGCTCCGTACATCGGCAAGGAAGTTATTATGGGTATCAGACCCGAGGATATACATGATGAAGAAGCATTTCTTTCAGCATATCCCGATGCTGTTTGCTCGGCTCACGTAGAAGTAACCGAAATGCTCGGTGCAGAAACATATCTGTACTTAAACATTGCAGGTACACAGTTTACCGCAAGAGTTCATCAGCGTTCAACTTCTAAGATTGGTGACGATATCAAGGTTGGATTTGAAACAAATAAAATCCACTTCTTTGATAAAGACACAGAAGTTACAATTATTAACTGATAACTGTACGAATTTTAATAAAGGGCTGCTTTGCAGCCCTTTATTTGGTATAGCGAAAACATAATGCGGTGATTTTGTGAAATTACCGGACAAAAACTGCTTATCAAAGAAAGGCGGCGGCTGCGCTTATGAGGTCGGAAAAATGACAAACAGACATCTTATAATATTGTTTGCGGCGGTGTGCGCCGTTTCGGCGGCGGCAGCTGCCGTAACGGGCGCGGTGCGCAGCGGCGGAACAACGGCAAAAATATATGTTGACGGAAAACTATATAAAAGCATAGATTTAACCGGCGTGCGCAAAAGCTATACCGTCAGTATAGACAGCGAAAACGGGCATAATACGATTTTGGTTGAACACGGTAAAATTTCAATGCAAAGCGCAGATTGCCCCGATAAGCTGTGCGTGAAACAGGGAGCGATTAAGGACGGGAAAAAGCCGATTGTGTGTCTGCCGCATAAAATATCCGTGTCTGTTGAAAAAAAATCCGATGTTGATTCGGTTTCAAGGTAAAAATATGTAGACAAAACCATATATTTTGGGATATAATAGATAAAAAGGTATGCCGCATCCGGCGGCGGAACGGAGATTTTTATGGAAAAAAGTAAAAATCCTCATGCGGGACACCGCAAACGTATGAGAGAGCGATATGCCAAAAGCGGCTTTGACGGCTGGGCGGAGCATGAAGCGCTGGAGTTTATGCTGTTTGATAAAATTCCCAGACGTGATACAAATAAAATTGCGCATGATATTCTGGATAAATTCGGAACGATTGAAAACGCCCTTAAAGCGCCGGAGGAGCAGCTTGTGAAAATTAAGGGAATAGGTCCCGAAACGGCAAAATATCTGCGCACCCAAGAAAAAATATATAATTTCTGCAAAACCAAAAAAACAGGAAAGAACAAATTAACATATAATAGTAAAGCGCCGGAAAAGTTTTTCGCAGACATTTTTGACGATGACGGACATGAAAGAATGTATATGGTATGCCTGGACGCAAAGGATAATATTCTTTGGCAGGGAATAATGTTTGAGGGCAGTTTTGATACTGTGGATTTTTCCGTGGGCGTGGTTGTGAGAATTGCCGTTTTGCATAATGCCTGCAAGGTGGTTGTTGCGCATAATCATCCGAGCGGAGCACTGGAGGCTTCACAAAGCGACTGCGTTGCCACTGCCGTCATGATGAAAGCTTTGGCAGTGGTCGGGGTAAAGCTTGAGGATCATTACGTGGTGTGCGGCAAAAAATGTCTCAGCATACTGAACAGCCATGAGCTTTCGGAATTTCTGAATTAAAAATACAGTAATATTAATAAATATACACAAAAACCGCTATTAATACATAATCCGTTTTGGAATATGCGATATTGACTTTTCAGATAAAATATGATAATATATTTGATTGTAGTAATGTATATTATTCAATAATAACACAGAATCATGAAAAAACTTTGAATTGATTTTGTACAGGGAGGTATAAGCATGGCAAAAGTCGCAATAATGGGTTACGGTACTGTCGGAAGCGGTGTCTATGAGATTATTAAAAAGAACACCGAAAAGCTGTTTATTAATACAAACGGTGAGCCGGTGGGGATTAAAAGGATTCTTGATATTCGTGACTTCGATGACCACCCCGAAAAAGAAATCTTTACAAAGGATTTTAACGATATTTTAAACGATGATGAAATAAGCGTTGTTGCGGAGGTTATGGGAGGACTTCATCCGGCGTATGAATTTACTAAAAGCCTTTTGGAAGCCGGCAAATGCGTTGTAACTTCAAACAAAGAGCTTGTTGCAACCTACGGTTCGGAGCTTCTGGAGCTGGCAAAGAGCAAAAATGTGAATTATTTCTTTGAGGCAAGTGTCGGCGGCGGTATCCCGATTATACGCCCGATGCACCAGTGCCTGACGGCTAATAATATTATTAAAATAGCCGGTATATTGAACGGAACAACAAATTATATCTTAAATCAGATGATTGCAAACGGTGAAACGTTTGAAACGGCGCTTAAAGAAGCGCAGGCAAAAGGTTATGCGGAGAAGAATCCGGCGGCTGACGTTGAGGGTTATGACGCGTGCAGAAAAATCGCTATCCTTGCGTCGCTTGCGTGGAGAGAAGAAATTGACTACAATGATATAGAAACAATCGGAATAACGGATATTACGCTTGAAGACGTAAAATATGCCGGTCTGGCGGGCAGAGTTATAAAGCTTATAGGATATGCCGAAAAGCTTGATAACGGCAAGGTTTATGCGTCTGTATGCCCGATGCTTGTTAAAAAAGGCGGTCCGCTTTCAAACGTAAACGGAGTATTCAATGCGATTATGGTAACGGGCGACTGTGTAGGCGACGTTATGTTCTACGGCAGAGGCGCAGGAAAGCTGCCTACGGCATCGGCAGTGGTTGCGGACATTGTAGACGGCGTAAAGCACAGAGAACGCAGCAAGCAGATATACTGGGAAAAACCTGCACAAAGCATCTCGGCGTCAAACGACGACAAGGCATTCAGATATCTTGTAAGATGCAGTGATGAAAAGAGTAAAGCAGCCGAGATATTCGGTGAATGTGAATACATTGACGGCGGAATAGACGGTGAGATCGCATTTATAACACCGGAGCTTTCGGGAAGCGAAAAAGAGGAGAAGCTCTCCGAGCTTGCGAATGCAGTTTCGTGCATTCGTGTTATGGACTGATGGTAAAGGTGAAAATTCCGGCGTCAAGCGCAAATATGGGCGCAGGCTTTGACGCTTTGGGTGTGGCGCTTAACTTGTACAGCCGCTTGGAGGTTGAGGAAACCCCGGGCGGGCTGGAAATTAATACATTAAATGCCGCAGGCTTTGTGCCGAAGGACGAAACAAACCTTATCTACAAGGCTATGTCTATGTTTTTTGAGTGTGTGGGTTATAGGCCGGAGGGAATAAAAATAACTCAGGAAAGCGGCATACCCATGACAAGAGGGCTGGGCAGCAGCAGTGCGTGTATAATCGGCGGAATGCTGGCGGCAAACGTTTTGTCCGGCAGAACGCTTTCGTACGCTGAAATTCTGAACCTTGCATCGCAGATGGAGGGACATCCGGATAATGCGGCTCCGGCGCTTTACGGCGGCTTTTGCACATCGTTTTTCGACGGTGAGACGGTGTTTACGAAAAGTATAAAGCTTAACCCCAAATACAGATTTGCGGTTATGATTCCCGATTATTTTGTGGCGACAAAAAAATCAAGGGGAGTATTGCCGGAAAACGTGCCTTTGCGAGACGCGTCGTTTAATATTGCGCACGCATCGCTGTTTCAGGCGGCGCTCGTAAACGGTGATTCGGAGCTTTTGAAAGAAGCGGTAAAGGACAGACTGCATCAGCAGTACAGAAAAGCATATATTGACAGCTTTGACGAAATTTTTGAAAAAACATATGAAGCGGGTTCGAGAGCAACATATCTGAGCGGCTCGGGACCGACAATAATTTCGATACTTGACGACGGGTATGCGAAATTTAATTCCGAAATGAAAGAATATTTCAGAGAGAATTCGCACAAATGGAATTGTATGATTTTATCTGTGGATAACGTCGGCGCGGTGGTGTCGGAGGTCAGACGTTAATTGTTTATATTATATGGAGGTTATAAAAATGGGACTTATTGTGCAGAAATACGGCGGAACGTCCGTTAAGGACGCCGAACGTGTAATGAATGTGGCAAGACGTGTAACGAACGCCTACAAGGAGGGCAATAACGTTGTTGTTGCCGTTTCGGCGCAGGGTGATACAACTGACGATCTTATAGCAAAGGGCAAGGAAATCAACCCCAATGCGTCAAAAAGAGAGATGGATATGCTTCTTGCGACGGGAGAACAGATTTCCATTTCATTGCTTGCTATGGCAATCGAAAAACTCGGTTATCCGGTGATATCTCTTACAGGCTGGCAGGCAGGCGTTGTAACCGATACGAATTACGGTGTTGCGAGAATTAAAAGAATAGATACGGAAAGAATAAAGTCGGAGCTTGACAAAAAACGTATCGTGATTGTTGCCGGATTTCAGGGACTTAATAAGTACGATGATATAACCACTCTCGGCAGGGGAGGTTCGGACACTTCGGCAGTGGCTCTTGCGGCGGCGCTGCACGCAGATGTATGCGAAATATACACCGATGTGGACGGAGTTTATACGGCAGACCCGCGAATAGCCGACAATGCATTCAAGCTCGAATCAATATCCTACGATGAAATGCTTGAGCTTGCGTCACTGGGTGCAAACGTGCTTCATAACAGAAGTGTTGAAATGGCAAAGAAATACAATGTAAAGCTGGCTGTAAAGTCAAGCCTTAACGATAACGAGGGCACATACGTCAAGGAGGTAGAAAAAGTGGAAAAGATGATTGTCAGAGGTGTAACAAGAGATAATGATGTTGCAAGAATATCGCTTTGCGGCGTGGAGAATACTCCCGGAAAGGCATTCCAGATATTCAGAATGCTGGCTCAGAAAGGAATAGGCATTGACCTTATCATTCAGTCGATAGGCGACGGAAAGACAAAGGATATAAGCTTTACCGTTACCGAGGAGGATCTGACAAAGGCTTTGGAGCTTTTAGACGATAATAAAGAAATTGTAAAAGCACGCGAGGTTAAGTATTCATCTGATGTTTCAAAGGTTTCGATAGTGGGTGCCGGCATGATGAATAATACAGGCGTTGCCGCAACGATGTTTGAGGCTCTTTATGACGCTCACATCAATATAAATATGATTGCAACCTCCGAAATCAAGATTTCGGTTCTTGTCGCAAGAAAGGATGCGGAAGCGGCAGTCGTAGCAATACATGACAAATTTCTCGGCAAGTAATTAAAAAACAGGCATTAACCACAGGAGTAATTGCTCTTGTGGTTTTTGTAGCATATAAGGAGCGGTAATGGAGGATAAAATTATAGGCAGAAACCCGGTGCTTGAAGCTATAAAAGCAGGGCGGTCCATAGACAAAATACTCATTAAAAAAGGAAAATACGAAGGAAGTATAATTCCTGTTGTAAAAAAAGCAAAGGAAGCCGGAATTATTATTCAGGAAACAGAGCGGTCAAAGCTTGACGCCGTTGCAGAGGGCGGAAATCACCAGGGCGTGATTGCGTATGTCAGCGCATATGAATACGTATCGGCGGAGGATATTCTGAACAAGGCGAGAGAAAAGGGAGAAGCGCCGTTTGTAATAATCTGCGATAAAATAACCGACCCGCATAATCTCGGTGCAATAATAAGAACGGCGAACTGCGTAGGTGCGCATGGGGTAATCATTCCCAAACGCGGCAGCGCAGGACTTAACAGCGCGGCGGTAAAAACCTCCGCCGGCGCAGTGGAGTATACGGGCGTTGCAAAGGTTACAAATATTTCCGACACGATAGAAAAGCTCAAAAAAGAGGGGCTTTGGATTGCCGCTGCGGATATGGACGGTCAGCCTATGTATGAGGTTGACTTAAAGGGCGCATTGGGAATTGTAATCGGCAGCGAGGGTGAGGGCGTAAGCAGACTCGTAAAGGAAAAATGCGATTTTATCGTAAGTATTCCGATGCGCGGTGAAATCAATTCACTAAATGCTTCAGTTGCCGCAGGCGTGGTTATGTACGAAGCGTTAAGGCAGCGGGGATAAATAGAAAGGAAACAGATATGAAAGCGATTGTAACAGTAGTAGGCAAGGACAAAACGGGAATTATTGCAAAGGTAAGCGCCGCATTGTATGAAAATAACGTTAATATAGAGGATATTTCACAGACAATTATGCAGGATATGTTCACAATGATTATGCTTGTGGAATTCCGTTCGGCAGAGGTGTCAATTCAGGATATAACAAATAAGCTTAATGAAGTTGCTGATGAAATGGGAATGTCCATTCATGTTCAGCGTGAGGAGATATTCACCTCCATGCACCGTATATAAGGGAGGTATGCAAAAGTGATAAATCCTTTTGAAATAAGAGAAACAATCGATATGATTGACAAGGAAAACCTTGATATAAGAACAATTACTATGGGTATTTCCTTAAAAAGCTGCGCAGGGCCGGATATAGACACGGTATGCGAAAAGGTATATAATAAAATTGTAACATATGCGCAGAACCTGGTAAAAACGGGCGAGGATATAGAAAACCAATTCGGAATCCCGATAATTAATAAGCGTATATCGGTAACGCCGATTGCATCGCTCGTTGACGCACTGGAAGAACCGAATACGGAAAAATGCGTAAGAATAGCAAAAACGCTTGATAAAGCCGCAAAAAAATGCGGTGTAAACTTTATCGGCGGTTATACGGCGATGGTGCATAAGGGATATACAAACGGTGAAAGAATACTTATAGAATCAATCCCCGAAGCGCTTGCTTCAACCGAGCTTGTATGCTCAAGCGTAAATGTCGGCACGACAAGAGCCGGAATCAACATGGATGCCGTAAAGCAAATGGGCGAAATTGTAAAGCGCGCGGCGCTGCTTACCCGAGAAACACAAGGCTTTGCCTGTGCCAAGCTTGTGGTGTTCTGCAATGCGGTGGAGGATAATCCGTTTATGGCAGGCGCATTTCTCGGCGAGGGTGAGGGCGAATGCGTTATAAATGTCGGCGTATCCGGCCCGGGTGTTGTAAAGTGTGCGCTTGAAAAAGTAAAGGGTGAGGATTTCGGTATTGTTGCCGAAACCGTAAAGAAAACGGCATTCAAAATTACGAGAATGGGTCAGCTTGTTGCGCGTGAGGCGTCGAAGCGCCTTAATGTGCCGTTCGGTATAGTTGATTTGTCGCTTGCGCCTACTCCGGCTGTCGGCGACAGCGTGGCGTACATTTTGGAGGAAATGGGTCTTGAACAGTGCGGTACGCATGGCACAACGGCAGCTTTGGCGCTGTTGAATGACGCCGTTAAAAAAGGCGGAGTTATGGCGTCGGGATATGTGGGCGGACTTTCGGGTGCGTTTATTCCGGTAAGTGAGGATGCAGGTATGATTGCGGCGGCAAAATCCGGCGTGCTCACAATCGAAAAGCTTGAAGCGATGACTTGCGTCTGCTCAGTAGGACTGGATATGATAGTTATTCCCGGCGATACGGCAGCGTCAACGATTTCGGCGATTATTGCAGATGAAGCCGCTATCGGAATGGTTAATTCAAAAACAACGGCAGTGCGTATAATTCCGGCTCCGGGTGCAAAAGAGGGAGATGTTGTGGAATTCGGCGGACTGCTCGGAACCGGCCCCGTAATGCCCGTAAAACAATATTCAAGTGAAGAATTTATAAACAGAGGCGGCAGAATACCTGCGCCGCTGCAAAGTCTGAAAAATTAAGGAGTGATCGGAATGAAAAACAAAATTTTACCGGTAACACTTTTAACAGGTTATCTCGGTGCGGGAAAAACAACACTTTTAAACCATATTCTGGCAAATCAGGAGGGTTATAAGGTTGCTGTTATCGTAAACGATATAGGCGAAGTAAATATAGACGCTTCATTGATACAGAACGGCGGCGTGGTTAAGGAACAGGATGACAGCCTTGTTCCGCTTACAAACGGCTGCATCTGCTGTACTCTTAAAGTGGATTTAATGAAACAGATTGTGGAGCTGGCGCAGACGGGAAAGTTTGATTATCTCCTGATTGAAGCAAGCGGAATATGCGAGCCTATGCCGATAGTTCAGACCATAACCATGCTCGACGGTTCTTCTCCCGAAGCGAATTTACCTACTGTATGCCGTCTTGACTGTGTTGTTACAGTTGTTGATGCGTGCCGTCTGGTTGATGAATTTGCCGGCGGTGACAAGCTTTTGGAGAAAAACCTTGATGAGGAGGATATAGAAAATCTTCTTATACAGCAAATTGAATTTTGTACAAAAATCGTAATTAATAAGGTTGACGAGGTAACGGAGGAAGAACTCAAAAAAGTTAAGGCAGTTATAAAAACATTGCAGCCGAAAGCAAAGATAGTAGAAACAAACTATTCAAAGGTAAGTATGAGCGATGTGCTTGATACGAAAGAATTTGACTTTGACAAGGCGATTTCCTCGGCGGGCTGGATTCAGGAATTTGAAAAAGAGGACAACGATGATGACGATGACCATGACCACGAACATGATGAACATGAGCATCATCATGATCACGACGACCATGAACATCACCATGACGACGATCGCGAACATGAGCATCATCACGGACATGAACACCATCATCACCACCATGACCATGTTCATAATGAGGACGAGGGCGAAGCGGAGGAATACGGAATAGGTTCTTTTGTTTACAGCAGAAGAAAGCCGTTTGATATGGATAAGCTTGAAGCGTGGCTTAATAATTTCCCGAAAGAAATTATCCGCTGCAAGGGCATAATCTGGGCGCAGGACGATAACGATATGTCTTATGTGCTTGAACAGGCAGGCAGACAGGTGCAGATGTATGAGAACGGACGCTGGTATGCTTCCGCAACGAAAGCGCAGTTAAAGCAGTTCTTAAAGCAGAATCCGGATCTTATGAACGATTGGGACGAACAGGCAGGCGACAGAATGATAAAGCTTGTATTTATCGGCAGACATCTCGATAAAAAAGCCATATCGGCAAGCCTTGACGAATGCCTGGGAGAAATGATGTAAAATATTAGCTATGAAGATAAAGATAATATTAACGGCGGCTCTGACTGCTGTATGTATGATTTCCGGGTGCAGCGTGACGCCGCAGCCGACGGAAACCCCGACAGCCGAACCGACTGCGTCACCTACCCCTGTGCCGACTCCGACCCCGACTCCGGGGCCGGTAGTGAGATTCGGTACGGGCGGTATTGCAGGCGTTTATTATTCTTACGGAAAGGCAATAGGAAAGGTTTTGTCGTCGAAACTCGGAATACCGTTCAACATCAGCCAGACGGAGGCGTCAAAGGCGAATATAAAGCTTATCGAGGACGGAAATGCGGATATAGGATTTGCCCAGAACGATGTTATGTACTACGCACTGAACGGAACGGACTTCTTTGCGGAGGACGGGGCAATGAGCAATTTTTCGGCAATCGGAGCATGCTATGACAGTATGTGCCACATTGCGGCGGTAAAAGGTATAAATTCGATTGAGGAGCTTAAAGGCAAAAATATTTCAGTCGGAAGCTGGGAATCGGGAACGTGCTTTAACGCACGTCAGATTCTCGATGCGTACGGAATAACCTTTGACGATGTGAATGTGAATACATTGTCCTTTGAGGACAGCATAAACGCTTTAAGAGAGGGCAGAATAGATGCGTTTTTCTGCACTGCCGGAATAGGCTCGGAGGCAATAGAAGTACCGGCATCGGAGGGGCGTATAAATCTTCTTCCGATAGATGCCGCACATACGGAAATACTTGTAAACAAGTACCCATATTACAGCGCCAACACGATTCCGCAGGGGAGATACAGCGGAATTGATGAGGCTGTGCCGACGGTATCGGTAAAGTCGGTTATAATAGCGTCGGATAAAATGAAGGTAAACGATGTTTATGATATAACAAAAGCGCTGTTTGAAAGCAAAAAGGAGATTTCGCAGAATAATCCGTTCGGCGCGGAGCTTGACGCAAAATATGCGGCAAGCGGACTGTCGGTTGAAATTCACCCGGGTGCGGCGTATTATTACCGTGAAATTGGCGTTCTGCCGCCTTTGGAGGAAACTCCCGAGCCGTCAGCAAGTCCCGAAATAACAAACGAAGATAAAGAATGAGGTTTATATGATAACAAGTAAACAGAGAGCATATCTCAGAAAAATATCGCATGAGCTTGAACCGATTTTCCAAATCGGCAAGGACGGTGTTACAGACACGCTTATAAAAGGCGTTGACGAAGCACTTGAAAAACGCGAAATATTAAAGGTGCATATTCTTGAAAGCGCACTTCTCGATACAAAGGAAACGTGCAATTATATGGCGCAGCAGCTTGGCGCGGAACCTGTGCAGGCGATAGGAAATAAGTTTATACTTTATCGTCGGGCGGAGGACGTAAAGAAACGCAGAATTGAGCTGCCGAGAAAATGAAGAAGCTCGGAATAATGGGCGGTACGTTCAATCCGGTGCATAATGCGCATTTGCTGATTGCGGAAACGGCACGTGAGCAGTACGGACTTGAACGCGTGATTTTTGTTACGGACGGAAATCCGCCGCACAAACACAGCGATATTTCCGCCGAAAAACGCTTTTACATGACCCATCTTGCTATAAGCAGCAATGAATATTTTGAAGATGATAATTTTGAGGTAAAAAAAACGGAGAAATCGTACTCGGTGCATATGCTGGAGTATCTGAAAAAGAAATATCCGGATTATGAGCTGTTTTTTATAATCGGTGAAGATTCTCTGAGGGATTTGCCGTCGTGGTATATGCCGGAAAAACTGCTTGAAATGTGTACGCTCCTGGTGTTCCCAAGAACATCGGTAAAGTCGCTTGAAGCTGCGATTTCGGATATGAATAAAAAATTCGGAAAAACAATTCTTCCGATAGCTTCGCCGGTGATTCAAATATCCTCAACTGCCGTAAGAAAACGGATTGAGCAGGGTAAGAGCGTCAGATATATGGTGCCTGATGCGGTGATAGAATATATTAAGGAAAACAGGCTTTATGAAAAGTAAAATCATTGACAGACTGAAAAAAACACTGCCGGAAAAACGCTATATTCACAGTCTGGGTGTTGCGGAGGAGGCAAAAAGGCTTGCCGCGCTTTACGGCGCAGATGCAGAAAAGGCATATACGGCAGGACTTCTGCACGACTGCGCAAAAGGGTATACGATTGAACGTCAGATAAAACTGTGCGGTGAGCTTGATGTAAAGCTTGATGCCGAAACACTGCAGTGCCCGGCGGTAATTCACGGATTCCTCGGCAGAGCGATAGCAAAAACCGAATACGGAATTTCCGATACGGAAATTCTTGATGCGATTGAATATCATACCGTCGGCAGGGCAGGTATGAGCGTGTTGGAAAAAATCATATATATTGCGGATATGACGGAGGTCAACCGTGATTTTCCGGGTGTGGACGAGCTGAGAAAAGCGGTCGGTGAAAATCTGGACGAAGCAATTATCAAAAGCATAGATCAGCAGCTGCGTTTGCAGTCGGAAAGGCGCGGTGCGATACACCCGAATATAATTTATTTATGGAACGATTTAATAAAAAAATGTCAGCCGGAAAACGGCAGGAAAGGAGCTTGATATGGACGTAAGAGAAAAACTTGAAATTGTAAAAAATGCGCTTGAGGATAAAAAAGCACACGATATAGAAGTGATTAATGTGTCGCAGCAAACCTCTTTGGGCGATTATTTTGTGATTGCCTCCTGCCAGTCAACCGTTCAGGTTCGCGCCTGCGTTGACGAGATTGAAGAAAAAATGCAGGAAGCCGGCGAGGAAGTTCGTCATACGGAGGGCTACCGCGGCGGAAACTGGATTTTAATGGACTACGGCGATATTATCGTGCACGTTATGCAGCAGGAAATGCGCGAGTTTTATGATATAGAACGTTTATGGACGGAAGAAACCGTTAACGAGGAATAATTTACGAAGGAGCTAAGTCAATGGAAACGTACAACTACAAAAATATTGAGAAAAAGTGGCAGGACAGATGGGAAGAAGCCGGAATATTCCATGCGTCAAACAAATCCGAAAAGCCGAAATTTTTCGGACTGGTTGAATTTCCGTATCCGTCGGGACAGGGACTTCACGTTGGACATCCGAGAAGCTATACCGCTATGGATATTATTGCAAGAAAACGCAGAATGGAAGGACAGAACGTTCTTTATCCGATAGGCTGGGACGCATTCGGACTTCCGACGGAAAACTATGCGATAAAAAATAAAATTCACCCCAAAAAGGTGACGGCGGCTAATGTGGCGAACTTTACACGTCAGCTTAAAATGCTCGGTTTTTCGTTTGACTGGTCGAGAGAAATAAATACTACCGATCCGCAGTATTATAAGTGGACGCAGTGGATATTCATGCAGCTTTTCAAACACGGACTGGCATACAAGCAGGAAATGCCGATAAACTGGTGTACGGGCTGTAAGGTCGGACTTTCAAACGAGGAAGTTGTAAACGGTGTGTGCGAACGCTGCGGCAGCCAGGTTGTACAGAAAAGAAAAAGTCAGTGGATGCTCAAAATTACGGAGTATGCGCAGAGACTTATTGATGACCTTGACGATGTTAATTACCTCGAAAAAATAAAAACTCAGCAGAAGAACTGGATAGGACGCTCCGAGGGTGCGGAGGTTAAATTCAAGCTAAGCACGGGCGACGAAATGGTGGTTTATACCACAAGATGCGATACGCTTTTCGGAGCGACATATACCGTTATGTCGCCGGAGCACAAGCTGATTGACAAAATGAAGGACAGTATCACGAACTGGGACGCTGTCGAAGCTTACAGAAAAGAAGCGGCTACAAAGTCGGAGTTTGAAAGAACCGAGCTTGCAAAAGAGAAAACCGGAGTAAAGCTCGAGGGCGTTTATGCTATAAATCCGGCGAACGGCAAGGAGCTTCCGGTGTTTATTTCGGATTACGTACTCGTAACCTATGGAACGGGTGCGATTATGGCTGTTCCGGCACACGATACGCGTGACTGGGAATTTGCAAAGAAGTTCGATTTGCCTATTATAGAGGTTGTTTCCGGCGGCGAAAATGTTCAGGAGGAAGCATATACCGATGTTTACAGCGGTAATATGGTTAATTCGGGATTTCTTGACGGCATGAGCGTCAAAGAGGCAATTCCGGCGATGATTGACTGGCTTGAAAAACAGGGACTCGGTACGAGAAAAGTAAACTTCAAGCTGCGCGACTGGGTATTTTCGCGTCAGCGTTACTGGGGCGAACCTATTCCGCTGGTACATTGTGACAAGTGCGGCTGGGTAGCGATTCCCGAAAGCGAACTGCCGCTTGAACTGCCCGAAATAGAAACGTTTGAACCGGGCGAAAACGGAGAATCACCGCTTGCAAAGGCATATGATTGGATTAATACGACCTGTCCGTGCTGCGGCGGCAAGGCTGTGCGCGAAACGGATACAATGCCGCAGTGGGCAGGGTCAAGCTGGTACTTTCTAAGATACATGGATCCGCATAATAATGATGCGCTTGCGTCTAAGGAGGCGCTTGAATACTGGAATCAGGTTGACTGGTACAACGGCGGCATGGAGCATACGACGCTGCATCTGCTGTATTCGCGGTTCTGGCATAAATTCCTGTATGACATCGGCGTTGTGCCTACAAAAGAGCCGTACATGAAGCGTACATCGCACGGAATGATTCTGGGCGAGAACAATGAAAAAATGTCAAAGTCCAGAGGAAACGTTATAAATCCGGATGAGGTTGTTGACGAATTCGGCGCTGACGCATTCAGAACATACGAAATGTTCATCGGTGCGTTTGACCAGGCAACGCCGTGGTCGCAGCAGGGACTTAAAGGCTGCTACAAGTTTATTGAGCGTGTATGGAATTTACAGAATATCATGACGGACGAAGAAGGTCTCAGCAGTGACCTCGAAAAGGCGGTACACAAGACGGTTAAAAAAGTCGGAGAAGATTTTGAGCGAATGAAGTTCAACACGGCTATTGCCGCTATGATGAGCCTTGTAAACGAATTTACCAAAAAAGGTTCGGTTACAAAGGGCGAATACATGACGCTCATAACGCTCTTAAATCCCGTTGCGCCGCACATGACGGAGGAGCTTTGGGAAAAATACGGCAACGGCGGATTTTTGTCAATGCACCCGTGGCCGTCGTATGACGATGAAAAAACCGTTGATGATGAGGTTGAAATCGTAATCCAGATTAACGGAAAAATAAAGGATAAGATGATGATTGCGGCGGGACTGGACAAGGACGGAACCTTAAATGCCGCTATGGAAAGCGAAAAAATCAAGTCGCTTACGGACGGAAAAACTATCGTTAAAACGATTGCCGTTCCGGGTAAGCTTGTAAATATTGTGGTTAAATAAGGATAAAAATTTATAAACTGCATAAAGTGACAGGGAACTTTATGCGGTTTATATAATTTGTTTACATTAACCGTAAATTATTCCCTGAAAGCAAGAAAAAAATACCCTGTAAAAATGCACAAAAATTTAATAAAAAAATCTGCAATTTTGTAGAAAAATAAATCAATTTTTTTCGTAAAAACACTTGAAAAATGCAGAAAAATCCTGTATAATATTAACGTTGTGACACTTGACAAACGATGAAGCGGGAGGTTGCGGCTCAAAGAAGCCGGTTTTTCCGTGGAGAATGTCCGATTCAAGAAACCGGGCGACAGTCACGCTACACTGTTTTTCTGCTCTTTTCTCCTGTGTGAAAAGGGTAAACGTCAAACGCTTAACCGCGGCATTGCGGCGGGTTGGGCGAGGTATGGTCTGAATTAAGATGCGTCGGATTCATACGGTTTGGCTCAGAGGAAGAATGCGGCGAAAATTGACTATTACAGCCCGAAAAGTGATTTTCGGGTTTTATTTTAAGGGTGGTGCGAAACACCCGGCGGTGTGTGCAATTTTCTCTAATGGCGCTGTCGTGCAGATTACAACACAATTTTTTATAAGGAGGGAAAAGTATGGCAGCAAACCAGAAAATCAGAATCAAGTTAAAGGCTTATGATCATATCGTATTGGATCAGAGCGCTGAAAAGATTGTAGAGATTGCGAAGAGAACAGGTGCGAAGGTTTCGGGACCTATTCCGCTTCCGACAGACAAAGAAATTATCACAATCCTCAGAGCGGTTCATAAGTACAAGGATTCTCGTGAGCAGTTCGAAAGAAGAACTCACAAAAGATTGATTGATATCGTTGTTCCGGGCGCAAAGACAATGGAAGCTCTTGTTAAAATAGATCTTCCGGCGGGCGTTGAGATTGACGTTATCCAAAAGTAAGTGCAGTAGCCTTTAAGGCTATGATGCAGGTCATGTTTCCGTAAAAGGAAACCAATAACTGATACAAGGAGGATTTCTCATGGAGAAAGCAATTTTAGGTACAAAAATCGGCATGACCCAGATTTTTGACGAAAGCGGCAAGGTTATTCCGGTAACTGTTATATTGGCAGGCCCCTGTGTCGTAACACAGAAAAAGACTGTTGAAACAGACGGATACGAAGCTGTACAGGTTGGCTACGGTGAAGTTAAGGACAAGCAGTTGAACAAACCGCAGCTGGGTCACTTCAAAAAAGCAAACACTGCAAACAAAAAGTATGTCAGAGAGTTCAGACTCGCTGATTGCGCGTCACTTAACGTTGGCGACGAAATCAAGGCTGACATTTTCGCAGCCGGAGAAAAGATTGACGTGAGCGGAATTTCAAAAGGTAAAGGCTTTGCGGGCCCGATGAAGCACGGCTTGCACAGAGGACCTATGACTCACGGTTCAAAGTCACAGAGAGTATCCGGTTCATTAGGTATGTGTTCAAATCCGGGACGAGTTTTAAAGGGTAAGGTTCTTCCGGGACACATGGGTGTTGAAAAAGTAACCATCCAGAACTTAGAGGTTGTAAAGGTTGACGCAGAACAGAATCTGATTCTTGTTAAAGGCGCGGTTCCGGGAAGCAAGGGCGGTCTTGTAACAGTCAGAAACGCAGTCAAGGCATAATCGAGGTTATTGGAAAGGAGGAAATATATAATGGCTACATTAGCTTTATATAACATGGAGGGTGCAAAGACAGGTTCAATGGAAGCATCGGACGCTATCTTCGCAGCTGAAGTGAATGAAGCGGTATTGCACCAGGTAGTTGTTAACTATCTTGCAAACCAGAGACAGGGTACACAGAGTACAAAGACACGTACGGAAGTACGCGGCGGCGGAATTAAGCCCTGGAGACAGAAGGGTACGGGCCGTGCAAGACAGGGCAGTATCCGTGCTCCGCAGTGGGTTGGCGGAGGAGTAGCTTTGGGCCCCAAGCCGAGAAGCTACCGTTTCAGCATTAACAGAAAAATGAAAAAGCTCGCTATGAAGTCGGCTTTATCGGCAAAATACGCAGCTTATGAAGTATATGTAATCGAGGATCTTACGGTTGATGAAATCAAAACAGCTAAAATCGCTGCTTTACTGAAAGGTCTTGAAATCGATAAGAAGGCTCTTATCGTAACTGCCGAGGCAGACGAAAAGGTTTATAAGTCGGCAAGAAACATAAAGGGTGTTACACCTACTCACGTAGGAACACTCAACAGCTACGACGTATTAAACAACAACGTTATAATCCTTTCAAAAGATGCGGTTGCAAAAATTGAGGAGGTGCTTGGATAATGAATTCATACGATATTTTAAGAGAACCTGTTATAACCGAACGTAGCATGGAAAAGTGCTTCGACAGACAGGGCAACGAAATTCACAAGTATACCTTCAGGGTTCCCGTAACGGTTAACAAGATTGAGGTTAAAAAGGCTGTGGAAGAAGTTTTCGGCGTAAAGGTTGCTAAGGTAAATACAATAAAAATGCTTGGCAAGGTTAAGAGAATGGGCCGCTATGAGGGCAGACGTCCTTCATTCAAGAAGGCTATCGTAACGCTGGCTCCGAACAGCAAGACAATCGAATTCTTCGATATGTAATCAAATATAGATAAAGGAGAGTAAAGGATAATGGCTATTAAAAAGTATAATCCTACTTCGCCTGCCAGAAGATTTATGACGGTTTCGGATTTTGCTGAAATCACAAAGAAATCACCGGAGCGTTCATTGCTTGCTAAAAAGGATAAACATTCCGGCAGAAACTCATACGGCAGAATTACCGTTCGTCACAGAGGCGGCGGCAACAGAAGAAAGTACAGAATTATTGACTTTAAGAGAAATAAAGACGGCATGAATGCAACTGTAATCGGCATCGAGTACGATCCGAACAGATCAGCCAATATCGCACTTATTCAGTACGAGGACGGCGTAAAAGCATACATCATCGCTCCTTTGGGATTAAAAGACGGTGACGTTGTCGTATCAGGTACAGGCGCCGACATTAAGCCGGGTAACGCACTGTTCATCAAGGATATTCCGGTAGGTACACTGATTCATAATATTGAACTGTATCCCGGCAAGGGCGCACAGCTCGTAAGAAGCGCAGGTTCTTCCGCACAGCTTATGGCTAAGGAGAACGGCTACGCACAGGTAAGACTCCCAAGCGGCGAGGTAAGAATGATTCGTCTTGACTGCAAGGCTACAATCGGAATCATCGGAAATCAGCAGCATGAGAACATTTCTATCGGTAAAGCCGGAAGAAAACGTCACATGGGCTGGAGACCGACTGTTCGAGGCGTTGTAATGAACCCGAACGACCATCCGCACGGCGGTGGTGAAGGTAAGTCGCCTATCGGACGTCCGGCACCTGTTACTCCGTGGGGTAAGCCTGCTCTCGGTCTTAAAACCAGAAAGCACAAGAACAGAACTAATAAGTTTATCGTTAAGAGAAGAAACGATAAATAATCGTTGAAGGGAGGAACAGTTAATGAGTAGATCACTTAAAAAGGGACCTTTTGTCGAGGAAAGACTTATGTCGAGAATTGACAAAATGAACGAAGCAAATGAAAAGAAGGTTGTAAAGACCTGGTCAAGATCTTCCACAATATTCCCTGAAATGGTAGGTCATACAATTGCCGTTCACGACGGCAGAAAGCATGTTCCGGTTTTCATCAGTGAAGACATGGTAGGTCATAAGCTCGGCGAGTTTGCTCCTACAAGAACATTTAAAGGACATGCAGGTGCAAAGACAACAGGCTGATAAAGCTTACGCACCGTTAATATGATATTTAAGATTAATTTTTAATCATCTATCGGAAGGAGGATTTTCCAAATGGAAGCACGCGCAGTATTAAAATACGCACGTATTTCACCGAGAAAGGTGAAGATTGTGCTTGACTTAATAAGAAATAAGCCGGCTAACGTTGCCATGGGTATTTTGAAGAATACTCCAAAATCAGCAAGCGAGCTGCTTATAAAGCTTCTTGCGTCGGCAATCGCAAACGCAGAAAATAACAATGATATGGATAAGAACAAATTATATGTTGCAGAATGTTATGCATCACAGGGTCCTACTTTAAAGAGAATTCAGCCTCATGCACAGGGCAGAGCGTTCAAAATCTTAAAGAGAACCAGCCATATCACTTTGGTATTAAAGGAAATGGAAGACTAATTAGAAAAGGAGGTTAACTCATGGGACAGAAAGTTAATCCGCATGGACTTAGAGTCGGCGTTATAAAAGACTGGGATTCTAAGTGGTTCGCAGGTAAAAAAGAATTCGGAGACCAGCTGGTTGAAGATTACAATATCAGAAAGTTCGTTAAGAAGGCTTGCTTCGACGCAGGCATTGCAAAAATCGGCATAGAAAGAAAGCAGAAGAAAGTGTTCATCACAATTCATGCAGCTAAGCCGGGTATCATCATCGGAAAAGGCGGCGCAGAAATCGACAAGCTTAAGTCAGAAATCGAAAAGATGACAGGCAGAAGCGTAAACGTTAATATCATGGAGGTTAAAAATCCCGATACAAACGCACAGCTTGTTGCCGAAAACATCGCAGCTCAGCTCGAAAAGCGTATCTCGTTCAGACGTGCTATGAAGCAGGTTATGGGCAGAGCTATGAGAATGGGCGTTAAAGGTATCAAAACAGCAGTTGCAGGCCGTGTCGGCGGCGCTGAAATTGCAAGAACAGAACAGTACCACGAGGGTACAATTCCTCTTCAGACATTAAGAGCGGATATCGATTACGGTTTTGCTGAGGCATCAACAACCTACGGTATCTTGGGCGTTAAGGTTTGGATTTACAAGGGTGAAATCTTAAACGTTGCAGAAGGCAGACAGAAGGAAGCTGCTGCAAACGCCGCTGCCCGTGATAAGAAGGACAGAAGAAGATCTGACAGAGGCGAAAGAAAACCGAGAGGGGGCAAACAGTAATGTTATTACCTAAGAGAGTAAAATACAGACGTGTTATGCGCGGCCGTATGAAGGGTAAGGCAACACGCGGCAACGTTGTATCAAACGGCGAGTATGGCCTTCAGGCATTGGAGCCCGCTTGGATAACATCAAGACAGATTGAGGCAGCCCGTATCGCTATGACAAGATATACAAAGCGTGGCGGTAAGGTCTGGATTAAAATATTCCCCGATAAGCCGGTTACAAGAAAGCCTGCCGAAACTCGAATGGGTTCAGGTAAGGGTTCACCGGAGTACTGGGTAGCAGTAGTTAAGCCGGGCAGAATTATGTTTGAAATGTCCGGAATTCCTGAGGAAAGCGCAAGAGAAGCAATGCGTCTTGCAATGCACAAACTTCCTATCAAATGTAAGTTTGTAAAGCGTGAAACAACAGAGGATGGTGAGTAAGAATGAAAATAAATGAGCTTAGAGAATTATCAACGGCTGAATTGGAAGAAAAGCTCGCAGAATGCAAGCAGGAATTATTCAACCTGAGATTTCAGAACGCTATCAATCAGCTGGACAATCCAATGAAAATCGGTGACGTTAAAAAGACTATCGCTCGTATTTTAACCATCATTCGCGAGAGAGAACTTACAGGTTCTGCAATGTAATTGAGCAGATAGTGATAAACTGTCTGAAAGGAGGACTTATCTGTGGAAGAAAGAAACAGCCGTAAGGTAAAAATCGGTAAAGTTGTAAGCAACAAGATGGATAAGACTATCGTGGTTGCTATCGAATATAACGTGAAGCACCTGCTTTACGGAAAAATAGTAAAACGTACCTATAAGCTTAAAGCGCACGATGAAGAGAATGTTTGCTCAATCGGCGATAAGGTTAAGGTAATGGAAACAAGACCTCTCTCAAAGGACAAGAGATGGAGATTGGTTGAAATAGTAGAAAAAGTTAAGTAATATAACGAAATCCCGGAAGGAGGAAGTTCTAATGATACAGCAACAAACACTTTTGAAAGTGGCTGATAATACAGGCGCTAAGGAACTTATGTGTATCAGAGTTATGGGCGGCTCAAGAAAGAGATATGCAGCTGTCGGTGACGAAATAGTTTGCAGCGTTAAAAAGGCAACACCGGGCGGCGTTGTTAAAAAAGGCGACGTGGTAAAAGCTGTTGTGGTAAGAACAGTAAAAGCTTCAAAGCGTGCAGACGGTTCATATATCAGATTTGACGAGAACGCAGCTGTCATCGTAAGAGATGACAAAAACCCGAGAGGTACCCGTATCTTTGGGCCCGTAGCAAGAGAACTCAGAGATAAAGAGTACATGAAGATACTTTCATTGGCTCCGGAAGTTCTTTAATTTAAGGAGGATATTGCAATGAAAAAAATGCATGTTAAGCGCGGCGATACCGTTAAGGTTATTGCCGGTAAGGATAAGGGCAAAGAAGGCAAAATCGTTACGGCTATTCCTGAAAAGGGCAAGGTAATTGTTGAGGGTATTGCAATCGCAAAGAAACACCAGAAAGCAAGAGTTCAGGGTCAGGAAAGCGGTATAATCCATATGGAAACGCCTATCGATGCTTCAAACGTTATGAGAATTTGTTCAAAGTGCGGCAAGCCCGCCAGAACAGGCGTTACAGTACTTGCAGACGGTTCAAAGGTAAGATACTGCAAGAAGTGCAAAGAAACATTTAACGATTAATTTTTCGAGAGGAGGTAAATTCTAACAATGAGTAGAATGCAAGTAAAATATAACAATGAAGTTGCTCCGGCTCTTATGGAGAAATACTCTTATAAAAGCACAATGCAGATACCGAAGCTCGTAAAAGTCGTAATTAATATCGGTTTAGGTGAAGCTAAGGACAATCCTAAGGCAGTAGACGCTGCTTGCGGTGATTTGGCACAGATTACAGGTCAGAAGCCTATCGTTACAAAAGCAAGAAAGTCAGTAGCAAACTTCAAATTAAGAGAAGGCATGAACATCGGCTGTAAGGTTACATTGAGAGCTGACAGAATGTACGAGTTTGTGGACAGACTGTTCAATGTTGCACTGCCGCGTGTACGAGATTTCAGAGGTATTAATCCTAACGGTTTCGACGGCAGAGGCAACTATTCCTTGGGTATCAAGGAACAGCTGATTTTCCCTGAAATTGATTATGATAAGATTGACAAAATCAGAGGTATGGACATCAACTTTGTCACTACCGCACAGACAGACGAAGAAGCACGCGAGCTGTTAAAGCTTCTCGGCGCTCCGTTTCATTCATAAGGGAGGAGAAGATCATGGCAAAAAGATCTATGGTTGTTAAACAGCAGAGAACACCTAAGCATTCGACACAGGCGTATACAAGATGTAAAATCTGCGGCAGACCTCACGCTTATCTGAGAAAGTTTGGTATTTGCCGTATATGCTTCAGAGAATTAGCTTACAAAGGTCAGATTCCGGGAGTAAGAAAGGCTTCCTGGTAATATTAACCGATTTAAAGTATTTACGATTTCTTTACAGAATCGGAAGGAGGTAAAATTAATGCAAATCACTGATCCTATCGCAGACTTGCTTACAAGAATCAGAAATGCCAATACATCAAAGCATGAATCCGTTGATGTTCCGGCTTCTAACGTCAAAAAAGCCATTGTTGAGATTTTAAACGATGAAGGCTATATCAAAAGCTACCAGCTCATCGAAGACGGTAAGCAGGGCGTAATCAGAATTAGTTTAAAATACGGACCCAAGAACGAAAAGGTTATCAGCGGTCTTAAAAGAGTTTCAAAGCCCGGTCTGAGAATTCATGCCGGCGCTGACGAGCTGCCGAGAGTTTTAAAGGGTCTCGGAATCGCTGTCATCTCAACCTCAAAGGGTATCATGACAGACAAAAAGGCAAGAGAAGAACATATAGGCGGCGAGGTTCTCGCATTTATCTGGTAAGATACAGCCTGTGCAAAAAAATAACTGAAAACCTGCCGTTTTCGGCAGAGAGAATTTAAGTTAAGGAGGAAACAAACCTATGTCAAGAATAGGAAGAATGCCTATTACGGTTCCTGCCGGCGTTGAAGTTAAAATCACAGCCGACAACGAAATTACCGTAAAAGGTAAGAACGGTACTTTAACAAGAAAGCTTCACCCCGATATGATTATCAAAAACGAGGGCGGAGTTATAACAGTTGAAAGACCGTCAGATGATAAAGAACACAGATCGTTACACGGTCTTACAAGAACACTCGTTAATAATATGGTTGTAGGTGTTACAGAGGGCTTCACCCGTGAACTTGAAATCAACGGTGTTGGTTACAGAGGTCAGATGCAGGGTAAGACAATGGTACTTTCACTCGGATATTCACATCCGGTTGAATTTACTCCCGAAGAAGGCATCACAGTTGAAATGCCTGCTCCCAACAAAATTATCGTAAAGGGTGCAAGCAAAGAGCGCGTAGGCGCAACAGCCGCAAAGATCAGAACCTTCAGAGCTCCCGAACCTTACAAGGGCAAGGGTATCAAGTATGTTGAAGAACATATCAGACGTAAAGAAGGTAAGACAGGCGCTAAGAAGAAATAATGAAAGGAGTGTTCTTAAATGGTAAACAGAAAAGATAGAAATGCTGCAAGATTAAAGCGTCATCAGAGAGTTAGAAAGAACATCTCCGGAACGGCGGAGAGACCTCGTCTGAACGTTTTCAGAAGTCTTAACAATATATATGCGCAGATTATTGACGACGTTAAGGGCGTTACGCTGGTATCAGCTTCAAGCCTTGATAAAGAGTTTGAAAGCTACGGCGGCAACGTTGAGGCTGCAAAGGCAGTAGGCAAGGCAGTTGCCGAAAAAGCTGTTGCAGCAGGAATCAAGTCAGTAGTATTTGACAGAGGCGGATATTTATACCACGGCAGAGTTGCTGCTCTTGCAGAAGGCGCAAGAGAAGGCGGCTTAGAATTCTAAGAGAAGGAGGACGAGTTAAGTGGCTGAAAGAATAGACGCAGCAGCATTAGGCGAGCTGGAAGAAAACGTAGTAACTATCAACAGAGTTGCTAAGACCGTTAAAGGCGGCAGAACAATGAGATTCAGTGCGCTGGTTGTAGTTGGTGACAAGAACGGTCATGTCGGCTGCGGTCAGGGTAAAGCAGCTGAAATACCCGACGCTATAAGAAAGGGTATCGAAGCAGCAAAGAAGAATATGATAGAAGTTCCGTTAGTAGGCACAACAATTCCTCACGAAATCATCGGAATTCACGGTGCGGGTAAGGTATTGTTAAAGCCGGCTAAGGAAGGTACCGGCGTTATCGCAGGCGGCGCTGCACGTGCGGTGCTTGAGCTTGCAGGTATCAAAGATATCAGAACAAAATGTTTGCGTTCAAACAATAAGAGAAATGTAGTAAGTGCTACTATCCAGGGCTTGTCAGAATTAAAGCAGGCAGACGCTGTTGCAAAGCTTCGCGGCAAGACCGTTGACCAGATTGTAGGTTAAGGAGGCACAAATAAATGGCTAAGCTTAAAATAACATTAGTAAGAAGCACAATCGGCAGAAAGAAAGACCAGATTGCAACGGTTGAAGCTTTGGGACTTAAAAAAATCAGATCTGTTGTTGAACACGAAGACACACCGCAGATCAGAGGTATGATCAACAAGGTAAGTCATCTTGTTGAAGTTACTGAAAACTAATAAACAAGATAAGGAGGTGCAGCAATGAGATTGGAGGAACTTAAACCTGCTGAGGGTTCAAAGCATCGTGCAAAGATTGTAGGCCGCGGTATCGGTTCAGGCACAGGCAAAACCTCGGGTAAAGGTCATAAGGGACAGAATGCGCGCAGCGGCGGCGGTGTAAGACCGGGCTTTGAAGGCGGTCAGATGCCGTTATACAGACGTTTGCCGAAACGCGGTTTCAAGAATATATTCGCAAAGCAGTATGTTTCAATCAACGTTGAGGAGCTTAACAAGTTTGATGATGGTGCAGAGGTTACTGCTGAAGCTCTCATGGATAAGGGCATTATCAGCAAAGCTCTTGACGGAGTTAAAATATTGGGCAGAGGTGAGGTTACTAAAAAGGTTAACGTTAAGGTTGCCAAGTACAGCGCTTCTGCAAAAGAAAAGATAGAAAAGGCAGGCGGAAAGGCAGAGGTGATGTAACATGTTGGATACATTTAAGAATGCATGGAAAATCCCTGACTTACGCCGCAGAATTCTTTTCACGGTTATGATGCTTATCGTTTTCAGATTCGGCGCACATATTCCTGTGCCGTATCTGAGTGCGGACGCAATGAAAGCGTTTTTGGGAGCGGGCGGAACAGACCTGTTCTCGCTGTTCGATGTATTTACAGGCGGAGCTTTCTCAAATGCCACGGTTATGGCAATGGGTGTTTCACCGTACATCAACGCTTCGATTATTATACAGCTTCTGACTGTCGCTATTCCTTCGCTTGAACGTTTGGCGAAGGAAGGCTTAGAGGGCAGAAAGAAGATTAACAAAATCACAAGATACCTCGGTATTGTTCTTGCATTTATTCAGGGCGCAGGTCTTTATGTTACATTATATAACATGAGCGTAACAAATCAGATAGACGCAATCATCAATCCGGGTGTACTGACATTCTTCGTAATCGTACTGACCTTTACGGCAGGTACTGCATTCATTATCTGGCTGGGCGAACTGATTACGGAAAAAGGTCTCGGAAACGGTGTTTCACTGATAATCTTTGCCGGTATCGTATCAAGAATACCTACTGCCGGCGTAAACATTTACAAGCAGTTCCTTGCAACGGGCGTTACCGTTAAGGGTCTTGTAATCGTTGCGGCGATTATCGTGGTAGCAATAGCTGCAATTACCTTTGTAGTATGGTTCTCAGACGCTGAAAGAAGAATTCCGGTTCAGTATGCAAAGCGTGTTGTAGGAAGAAAAATGTATGGCGGTCAGTCAACAAATATTCCTATAAAGATTGCAGCCGGCGGTGTTATGCCGATCATCTTCGCATCGAGTATCATGGCGTTTCCGGCAACAATCGTAAGATTGGTAAGCGGCGGAAATATGCCGGACAGCAGCACATTCGGCGGACTTATCCTGAGCTGTCTTTCGGCAGGATACGGACCCGCATGGACAAGTGTTGTATATTCGGTATTATACTTCCTGCTCATCATATTCTTCACATATTTCTATTCGACAATTCAGTTCAATCCGATTGAAATATCGAATAATATAAAGAAGAGCGGCGGGTTTATTCCGGGTATCAGACCGGGTAAGTCGACAAGCGATTATATAGCAAAAACAACATCAAGACTGAACCTTGTAGGCGCTGTTTTCCTGGGTGTTATTGCTATAATGCCGGTAGTGTTCGGCGCAGTATTCAATATGCCGGGTCTTCAGCTGGGCGGTACTTCACTGCTCATCATGGAGGGCGTTGCTCTTGAAACTGTAAGACAGATTGAATCACAGATGGTAATGAGACATTATCACGGATTCCTTGAATAAGTAATCAGACATCGAGAAAGGCGGCATCAGAATATGAATTTAATTTTAATCGGCCCACCGGGTGCGGGAAAAGGTACTCAGGGCGAAATCCTGGCAGAAAAGCTCGGTATAGACACTATATCAACAGGCTTGATGCTCAGAACCGCCATCAAGGAACAGACAGAAGTCGGAAAGCTTGCCGAGCAGTATATAAATGACGGAAAGCTTGTACCGGACGATGTTATAGTTTCAATAGTAAAAGAGCGTCTGAGTCAGCCGGACTGTGAAAAGGGATTTATCCTTGACGGATTTCCCCGCACAACGGCACAGGCAGAGGCGCTTACCGAATCGGGTGTAAAAATTGATAAGGTGCTTTCACTTGAAGTTGACGACGATATGATTGTAAAGCGTTTATCGTCAAGACGTGAGTGTTCAAAGTGCGGCGCTCCGTACAGCACGATTTTCAATACGCCCAAAACGGAAGGAAAATGTGATAAATGCGGCGGTGATTTAATTCAGCGTGCCGATGATAATCCCGATACGATTAAAAATCGTCTGGATGTTTATCACGAACAAACAGAGCCTATAAAGGGATATTACGAAAAACTCGGACTTCTGGTAAAAGCAGAAGGCAAGAATGAGCTTGAGGATACAACCCGAAACGTTATGAAGGCTCTGGGACTTGAGGAGTAGGTTTTAATGATTACTATTAAATCGGCTCATCAGGTAGAGAAGATAAGAAAATCCTGTAAGCTTACCAAGGAATGTCTGGAGCTTCTGGAGGAACATATTCACCCGGGAGTTACTACAAAGCAGCTTGATAAGCTTGCATATGATTTTTACAAATCAAAGGGTGCAACGCCCAATTTCCTTAATTATAACGGTTATCCGGCCACAATATGCGCATCGGTAAACGATGAGGTTGTGCACGGAATACCGAGCAAGCACAGAATACTCAAAGAGGGAGATATAATAAGTATCGACCTCGGCTGTATTCTGGACGGCTGGCATTCCGATGCGGCGAGAACATTCGGCGTCGGAAAAATAAGCAGTGAGGCACAAGAACTTATTGATGTCACACGTCAGAGCTTTTTTGAGGGAATTAAATATTTAAAGCATGGTGCCAAGTTAGGTGATGTTTCATCGGCAATTCAGAAATATGTCGAAGGACACGATTTCGGAGTTGTCCGCGATCTTGTAGGTCACGGAATAGGCAGAGAGATGCACGAGGATCCGAGCGTTCCGAATTTCGGAAAAGCGGGTCACGGCGTTAAGCTGGCAGCAGGGATGGTGCTGGCAATTGAGCCTATGGTAACGGCAGGCGATTATCATGTAGCAGTGCTTGATGATGACTGGACTGTGGTTACGGATGATGGAAGTTTAGCGGCCCATTACGAAAATACCGTAGTTATAACAAAAGACGGTCTTGAAATATTGACGCTTTAAAAGAGGTAGATATGGAAGTAAAAGCAGGGTCGGCAGTGCGCTCGATTGCAGGGCGCGATAAGGGAGGCTTGTTCATAGTCCTTGCCGTTGATGACGGCTACGCATATCTTGCGGACGGGGATTTGAGAAAAACGGATTCTCCCAAAAAGAAAAAGCTCAAGCATATTCAGGCGTCGGGAAACGTTTCCGAGTTTGTAAAAAATAAGCTTGAAAACGGTCAGAAGGTAACAAACGCCGAATTGCGAAAAGCATTAGCGGAAATGGTTCTTAGGTAAAAACAGGCTTTGCGGCTTGAATTTAGGAGGAAATAATGGCTAAGGATGATGTTTTGGAAGTAGAGGGTACAGTTGTTGAAACTCTGCCAAACGCAATGTTTAAAGTAGAGCTTGAAAATGGGCACCAGGTATTGGCACATATTTCAGGCAAACTGAGAATGAACTTCATAAAAATTCTCCCGGGAGATAAGGTAACTATGGAAATGAGTCCGTATGATCTTTCAAGAGGAAGAATTACATGGAGATCTAAGTAAGGATGAGGAGGTAATACAAATGAAAGTACGTCCGTCAGTAAAACCGATTTGCGAAAAGTGCAAAATCATAAAAAGAAAAGGCAAAGTAATGGTAATTTGCGAAAACCCCAAGCATAAGCAGAAGCAGGGTTAAGCGCTTTGCAAAATTAATCTGTTTGTTTATAGCCTGTAAAACACAGGTTTATAATATCAACACACTAAAAAAATTTTTGATGATATCTTTAACGGAGGTGTAGAAAAGTATGGCAAGAATAGCAGGTGTTGACTTACCAAAAGAAAAGAGAGTCGAAGTTGGTCTTACCTATATTTACGGTATTGGTCTTAAAAGTTCGCAGAAAATTCTCGAAAAGAACGGAATTAATCCCGACACAAGAGTAAAGGATCTTTCCGAAGCTGAGGTTAATAAGCTCAGAGAAACAATTGACGCTGAGTACACAGTTGAGGGTGATTTGAGACGTCAGATAGCGCTTGACATCAAGAGATTAATGGAAATCGGATGTTACAGAGGTATCAGACACAGAAAGGGTCTTCCGGTAAGAGGACAGAACACCAAGAACAATGCAAGAACCCGCAAGGGCCCTGCAAGAACAATTGCAGGAAAGAAGAAATAATGAGGAGGGACTAAGCTAATGGCTAAGGTAGCAAAGAAGACTACACGTACACGTCGTCGTGACAGAAAAAATGTAGAAAAAGGCGCAGCTCATATCCGCTCAACCTTTAACAATACGATAGTTACAATTACAGATACAGCCGGAAATGCTATTTCATGGGCAAGCGCCGGGGGCTTAGGCTTCAGAGGCTCAAGAAAAAGCACTCCGTTCGCAGCTCAGTCAGCAGCAGAAACAGCTGCAAAAGCTGCTATGGAACACGGTATGAAAACAGTTGAGGTTTATGTAAAAGGCCCGGGTGCCGGACGTGAAGCAGCAATCAGAGCTTTACAGGCAACAGGTCTGGACGTTACAATGATTAAGGATGTAACGCCTATTCCTCATAACGGATGCAGACCTCCTAAGAGAAGAAGAGTCTGATTTGTGATTATTTGTAAAGGAGGAAAACGAGCATGGCAAGAAATATACAGCCGGTACTTAAAAGATGCAGAACTTTGGGTATAGAACCGGGAGTTATGGGTATTGACAAGAGTTCAAACAAAAACCCGAAACAATCAAGAAAAAAGCAGTCCGAATATGGTTTGCAGTTAAATGAAAAGCAGAAGGTTAAGTTCATTTACGGCTTACTTGAAAAGCAGTTCAAGCACTATTATGAATTAGCTGCAAAGAAGAGCGGTGTAACAGGTGAAATGCTGCTCCAGCTTCTTGAATCAAGACTGGACAACGTTGTTTACAGACTCGGACTTGCAAATACAAGACGTGAAGCAAGACAGATCGTAAACCACGGTCACATTACCGTAAACGGTTCAAAGGTAGACATTCCGTCATATCTTGTAAAGCCGGGTGATGTTATCGCAGTAAGAGAAAAGAGCAAAAATTCGGTAAGAATTAAGGAAATCGTTGAAACCAATGCCAAGAGAGTAATTCCGGCATGGCTTGAAATGAACAGAGACACCTTGACAGGTAAGGTATTAAAGCTTTCAGAAAGAGAAGACATCGATTATGATGTTCAGGAGCATTTGATTGTCGAGTTGTACTCGAAATAATCCGGTGCTGCCCTCGGTAAGTGGATATATATACATGTTTGCAGCAGCGGCCGCATAGTCAGAGAAAAAAGCGCGGCCGGCTCGATTTTAGAAGGAGGGTTCTGAAATGATAGAAATGGAAAAGCCGAATATTGAGTGCGTGGAATTAAGCGAAGACGAAAGATACGGCAAATTCGTCGTATCTCCGCTCGAACGCGGCTACGGCACAACTCTCGGAAATTCTTTACGCAGAATATTACTTTCATCATTACCCGGTGCGGCGGCAACGTCAATCAAGATTGACGGTGTTCAGCACGAATTTTCAACAGTACCCGGAGTTACGGAGGACGTTGCGGAAATTATCTTGAATATCAAGAAAATGGCAATCAAAATCCACGGTGACGGCCCCAAAACCGTTTACATTGAAGCAAAGGGTGCGCAGGAGGTTACCGCGGGAGATATTAAACGTGACAGTGACGTGGAAATATTTAACCCCGACCTTCATATTGCAACTCTTAACGACGATGCAAGACTGTACGTTGAAATTACCCTTTCAAAGGGCAGAGGTTATGTAAGTGCGGAAAAGAATAAACAGGATATGCAGTCGCTTATCGGTGTGATACCGGTTGACTCAATATATACGCCTGTAACAAAGGTTAACTATACTGTTGAAAACACCCGTGTAGGTCAGTATACAGACCGCGAGGAGTTAACGGTTGAATTGTGGACAAACGGAACAATTAAGCCGGACGAAGCAGTATCGCTTGCGGCAAAAATAATGAACGATTTATTGAGATTGTTTGTTGATCTTTCTGATGAAGCCAAGAACACAGAAATAATTGTGGAAAAGGAAGAAAACAAGAAAGAAAAGGTTCTTGAAATGACCATTGAGGAGCTGGATTTATCTGTTCGTTCGTACAACTGCTTGAAGCGTGCCGGAATAAATACGGTAGAGGATCTTACCAACAAGTCCGAGGAGGACATGATGAAGGTGAGAAATCTCGGAAGAAAATCGCTTGAAGAGGTTATTAACAAGCTGAACGGCTTAGGTTTGTTCCTTAAAAAAGAAGAAGATTAATAGGAGGTACCGATAATGCCCGGAACAAGAAAGTTAAATCTTCCTACCGACCAGAGAAAAGCTCTTTTAAGAGGTTTAGTCACTAATTTTCTCAAATATGGTAAGATAGAAACAACTGTAACAAGAGCAAAAGAAACACAGAGTATGGCTGAAAAGATGATCACTCTCGGTAAGAAAAATACTCTTGCTTCACGCCGTCAGGCTCTTGCATATATCAACGAAGAAGACGTAGTTAAAAAGCTTTTTGACGAAATCGCTCCGAAATATGCAGAAAGAAACGGCGGTTATACAAGAATTCATCAGCTCGGTCCGCGCCGCGGCGACGCTGCTGAAATGGCAATTTTGTCACTTGTAGACTAAATTATGCATAAAAAGGCTGAGACGAACGGATTAAGTTTGTCTCAGTCTTTTTTTGCTATATTTAAATGGCAAAAAATCTGTAATTTTTAATTAAAAAAACACAAAAAAGCGGTAGCATTTAAAGGATTTTTGCTATATAATGTGATAAAGACTTTAAGAAAGGTGTTGGGTGCAAAGTGAAAGAAAAGGTAATACAGTTTGGCGAGGGCGGATTTCTCCGCGGATTTGCGGATTGGATGCTGCAAATTGTAAATGAAAAAACCGATTTTGGCGGAAAAGCCGTTGTTGTTCAGCCGATAAAAAACGGTATGTGCGATATGCTTACGGCGCAGAATTGCGAATATACACATATCTGCCGCGGTATGGAGGGCGTTGACGTTAAAAAGATTAACGTAATATCAAGGTGTGTAAAGCCGTATGACAGCTTTGACGAATACATAAAACTTGCCGAAAATCCCGATTTCAGATTTATTATTTCCAACACAACCGAGGCGGGAATATGCTTTTCGGAGGACGATAAAATAAGCGGCAGACCGGCAGACACTTTTCCTGCAAAGCTTACGCAGCTGCTTAAAAAGCGTTTTGATTTGGATTTGAATGGATTTGTATTTTTACCGTGCGAGCTGATTGACCGCAACGGTGATAATCTTAAAAAATGTGTATTGCGGTATGCCGAGCTGTGGAATTTGGGTGAGGATTTTGCGGACTGGATCGAAAAAGAAAACATTTTCTGCAACACTTTGGTAGACAGAATTAACACAGGCTATCCCAAGGACGAAAAAATAGAACTCGGCTACGAGGACAGCATGGTAAATACCTCGGAATATTTTCATTTATGGGTGATTGAGGGATACGAGGGGCTGTTTAATGAACTTCCGTTTGATAAATGCGGTCTGAATGTTATACTTACGGATAATCTCGAAAAATACAGAACGCGAAAGGTGAGAATTCTGAACGGCGCTCATACTTCGCTTGTGCCGTATGCGCTGCTTGAAGGCTTTGATACCGTTAAATCGTGCATTGACGATGAGCGTATGAACGGGCACATAAGAAAATGTGTTTATGATGAAATTATTCCCACGCTTGATTTGCCGAAAGATGAGCTTATCGAATATGCCGACAACGTTATGAAACGCTTTGCAAATCCGTATATAAAGCACTATCTTTCATCGATTGCTTTAAATTCGGTGAGCAAATTTAAGGTGCGTGTTCTGCCGTCAATTCTCGAATATATAAAGCGATACGGAAAAATGCCCGAAACACTGCTGTTTTCGTTTGCCAAGCTGATTGATTTTTACAGAACGGACATGACAAACGACGATGAAAAAATAACTGCGTTTATGAAAACCGCGTCCGCAAAGGAAATTCTGGCAAATAATTCTCTTTGGGGCGAAGATTTGACATTCCTTGAAAGCGAGATAGAAAAGTATGTTAATAAATAAGCCGGATAATGTAGAAGTAAATGTTGATAACGGACATAAATATGCCGTACGTGATATAAAACGCGGCGAAAACATAATTAAATACGGACAGCCGATAGGTCATGCTCTGGCGGATATAAAAAAAGGAGAACACGTCCATTCGCATAATCTTGCAACAAATCTTTCGGGAAAATTAACATATGAATACCACCCGGTAAAAACTCCCGAAAGAACCGAAACGGATCTAACCTTTATGGGTTATGTGCGCAAAAACGGAGATGTAGGAATACGAAACGATATATGGATTGTAAATACCGTAGGCTGTGTCAACAAAACGGCGCAGATAATCGCCCGAAAAACAGGCGCGGAATATTTTTCGCACCCGTTCGGCTGCTCGCAGCTCGGCGGCGATATGGAAATAACGCAGAAAATTCTTGCCGGAATGGTACATCACCCCAACTGCGGCGGAGCGCTTGTTCTGGGTTTGGGGTGCGAAAATAATAATATTGAGATTTTCAAAAACGCCTTGGGCAGCTATGATGAGGAGCGTGTGCGTTTTTTAAATGCTCAGGATGCCGATGATGAAATTGAAGCTGGCGTACGTATTATAGAAGAATTGAAATCGAATGCCGCAAAGGATAAGCGTGAACCGGTGAGCATTAAAAAGCTTAAAATAGGGCTTAAATGCGGCGGAAGTGACGGCTTGTCGGGAATTACGGCAAATCCGCTTGTAGGCAGGGTTTGCGATAAGCTTACCTCAATGGGCGGCAGCTGCGTACTTACGGAGGTGCCGGAAATGTTCGGTGCGGAACATCTTTTGATGCAAAGATGTGCGGATAAGGAGGTTTTTGATAAAACGGTAAGACTCATAAATAATTTTAAGGATTATTTCACATGCCATAATCAGACGATTTACGAAAATCCGTCTCCCGGGAACAAGTCAGGCGGCATCACCACGTTGGAGGAAAAATCTCTCGGCTGTATTCAAAAGGGCGGACTTTCGGAAATTACAGATGTGCTTGATTACGGCGATACCGTGACAAAGAGCGGACTTTCGCTTTTGAATGGCCCGGGGAACGACATCGTTGCGGTGACGAATCTTATGGCGACAGGTGTGCATATGATTTTATTTACAACAGGCAGAGGTACGCCGCTCGGAGGCGCAGTGCCGACTGTCAAAATTTCCACAAATACCGCACTTGCAAAGAAAAAATCCTCATGGATTGATTTTGACGCGGGCAGAGCGCTTGACGGATGCGAGCTTACGGACGAGCTGTTTGACTTCGTTATAGAAACCGCAAACGGAAGAAAAACGAAAAATGAAGAAAACGGCTACAAAGAAATATCGATATTTAAGGACGGTGTAACGCTATGAGCTTTATAAATGATGATTTTATGCTGAAAAACGAAACGGCAAAAAAGCTTTATCATGAATTTGCAAAGGACTTGCCGATAATTGATTACCATTGCCACATCCCGCCGGAAAAGAT